>Ga0334885_1001455_pt1 | contig 29039 bp, 30 predicted proteins | sample GraSluR1_MG_8_FD_207233 | JGI IMG/M metagenome (GOLD analysis project Ga0334885, IMG submission 207233) | Sludge microbial communities from methane-producing bioreactor in Wageningen University, Netherlands - Granular Sludge_31_05-R1 | ecosystem: Engineered > Bioreactor > Anaerobic >...
ACGAGATGTCAAATTTAGGTTTGGAGGAATTTGACTTAGTAGAAAATAAAAAAAATCAGGTTGGCTGTGCATTGTCTGATCAAACAATTTTAAAATCAGCAAATTCTGATATTTTAATAGCCAATTCCTTTTATGAAAAAGGTAATAAATACTTATTAACTTTTTATTACAGAGATATAAATCAAAAACATTCACAAGATTTGCAGGAAATTCACGATTTAATTATTAAGACATTTGAATTTAAGTAACTATATTATAAAAATTGATTTTGCACATTATACCTAAATTTGATATCATTAATATGAATTTCCTTGTGGCTTAAGACCACAGGGTTTTCCCCGGCCTCGCTGCGCGAAGCGGGGCGGGCTGGCGAATTGTGATAAATCTCTGGCAATACATGAGATGTTAATTGAATATATTCGATTTATTAATGAATAAAAAATAATTATCAAGGCAAAAATGACTGAAAGAATGAATAAAGTAAACGAACTATTGACACAGGAATTATCTAAAATATTTTTAAAAGAATACCAAGAAGATTTTGGTTTTATAAGCTTAACATATGTATTATGCGCCCCTGATCTAAAAACTGCCGAAGTTGGTATAAGTTTATTTAATAAATCAAATCAAGAAATGCTAGTGAAAAAACTTAATATAGATTCAGAAAAAATTAGAAGAATGCTGGGTCAAAGTATTGTTCTTAAAAATATGCCGAAAATAAATTTTAAACAGGATAATGGAGTAGAAAAAGTTATTCAAATTGAATCGATATTAAACAAAATTTCAAAAGAAAATAAAAATGAAAATTAAGCTATATTTATTCACAATTTTTATTATTACACTCATTGCTTTAGGAACATGGTTTTTAATATTATTTAATATTAACCCATACCAAACAGATATAATAAGTAGAGCTTCATTTTTTGTAAGTTTATTAATTTGGATTACAGGAATTCTATCATTAATATTATTTTACCTTAGAATAAAACTTTCTAACAAAGAAATTATTTTTGCATTTTTACCACTTTCTGTAAGACAGTCATTTTTATTTTCACTGTCATTAGTACTAATATTAATCTTATCTTCTTTAAATGTTTTGACATGGTGGAGTGCTGTTTTAGCTGTAGCATCAATTTTAATCTTAGATTTATTTTTTAAAACAAGGAAAGCATGAAAACAAAAGGAAACTTACATCCTATTACACAATTCAACCGTGAAGCATTAAAATACTTTATTAACCGTGGTTTTAAAATTTTAGAAGGCAATGAAATTGAATCTGAATGGTATAATTTTGATGCACTTAATGTGCCGACAGATCATCCCTCAAGAGATTTACAAGATACTTTCTGGGTGAAATCTAAAAAAACTCCAGAAGCACTAAGAGTTCACACTACAGCATCAGAATCGCGTATTATATTTGAAAGAAAAATTAAACCGCCATTTAAGATTATTGTTCCAGGTAGAACATTTCGCAACGAAAGAACTGATGCTACTCACGAACACACATTTAATCAAATTGATGGAATTGTCGTAGATAAAAATATTAATATGGGGCACTTAATTGGGACGCTTGAAGATTGGATGAAGACAGTTTTTGGTAAAGATATTAAAATTAGAACAAGACCACATTTGTTTCCTTTTGTAGAACCAGGACTTGAAATGGATGTTATGCTTTCTGATGGAAAGTGGCGTGAAATGCTTGGTGCTGGTATGGCTCATCCAGTGGTACTTAAAAATATGGGCATAGATCCAGAAAAATGGCAAGCAATTATGTGGGGAGCGGGAATTGACAGATATGCAATGATCAAATACAAAATTAGAGACATTAGAAAATTTCACTCACAGGATCTAAGATTTATTAAACAATTTTAAAATTTAAATTTATTATGAAAATATTATATAACTGGATAAAAGAATTTGTTCCATTAAATGTAAAGCCAAATAAACTGTCGCATGATTTAAGTTTGTTTGGACACGAAGTTGAAAAAATCGAAAAATACAAAAAAGATTTTGTACTTGATTTTGAAATTACACCAAACAGAGGCGATCTCTTATCACACATCGGAATGTCTAGAGAAATTGCATCTCTTTACAATTTAAAAATGAAAATACTAAGCATTAAAATAAATGAAAATAAATTAAGTAAAAAAATAAACATAAACATTTTAAATTATGATGTTTGCCAAAGATTTACCGCTCGTGTAATTGATAATATTCAAGTGAAAGAATCACCCCAATGGATTAAAGACAGATTAATTGCGTATGGTTTTCGCCCAATCAATAATATTGTTGATATTACAAATTATGTAATGATAGAAACAGGTCAACCACTTCACGCTTTCGACTACAATAAAATTTCAAACGGAATAATAAAAATCCGTAATGCTAAGCACAATGAAAGCATTGTTACTTTAGACGGTAAAAATAGAATTTTGAACGAAGATTCTATTGTAATAGAAGATCGTAAAAAAATTTACGATTTGGCTGGAATTATGGGTGGTTATAATTCTGAGATTGATACAAAAACCAAAACAATTGTTCTGCAAGGTGCAATTTTTAACCCAAAGCACATACGAAGGACATCAAAAAAATTAAAACTCATAACAGATGCTTCGTACCGTTATGAGCGCGGAGTAGATTTTAATGGAACACAATTTGGAGTTGATAGAGCTACTTTTATTATTCAATCAATATGTAAAAAAAGTATTATTAGTAAGATATATGATGTAAAAAGCAATTACAAAGAATCTAAAATCAAAGTTGATTTTAATAAAATTAATAATTTAATTGGTACAAATTTAAAAGAAACAGAGATTAAAAAAATACTTACAAGTTTAAATTTTAAAGTAAATTCAAATATAATTACAGTTCCAAGTTATAGGATAAATGATGTTAAAATATGGCAGGATATTGCAGAAGAGGTAGCTAGAAAATTCGGATATAATAATATTCGAAAACTTTATTTAAAAAAAGAAAAACCACTTCAAAATAATGATTTTTCTCAAAAAGAAAATTTGCGAGATTTATTATTTCAACATGGATTTTCTGAAGTATATTCGTATACCTTTTGTGATGAAAAGCTAATTAAATTATTAAAATTTAATCTTAATAATTGCAGATATGTAATAAATTCAATTTCTCCGGAAAATAAATACTTAAGACCAAGTTTGACCATCTCACTTTTAAGCGCAGTCGCAAAAAATCCATGGGCTCCTGAAATAAATATTTTTGAGATCGGAAAAATTTTTTATAATAATAAAGAAAAATGGCAATTAGGAATTGTTACAACCAATAAAAAAGCTGAAAATATTAAAGAAATATTATTAAAACTTAACATAAAAAATGAAATTATGCCAGTTCCGCAAAATACATTAGATTACCTAAAAATTCGAAAACAAATAAAATATGCTGTCGTGGATTTAATAGAAATTAAAAAATTAAGTAATCATTATTTAGATCATTTTCCCAATATTGAGTACAATCTAATTTCTGATTATCCACCTACAATAAGAGATTTGGCTTTTATAGTTGATAAAAAAATTGATTCAAATTTATTAATCAACGATATTAAATCATTAAATAAAAAAATTTTCTTAGTTGAATTATTTGATGAGTTTATATCGGATAAGTTTGGAAAAAATAAAAAAAATTTAGCATTTCATATATGGATGCAAAATATCTCAAGTCCAATGAAAGACAAAGAAATTAAAACAATAATTAATAAAATAATTTGCTTTATTGAGCAAAAATATCAAGCAAAACTAAGAGGTTAAAAATATGAAAAATAGAATTTTATCAGATAAAATCAACTCAATGGTTGGAAAAAAAATTAAAATGGCAGGATGGGTCCATTCCAGAAGAGATCATGGAAAACTAATTTTTATAGATCTCAAAGATGATAAAGGAATAACACAATTAGTTTTTTTACCAAACAATAAAAATGCATACCAAAACGCAAAAGTACTAAAAACCAATTATGTTATCGAGGTTGGTGGTAATGTTAATAATAGACCCCCTAAATTAATTAATAAAGACATAATCAGTGGTAGTGTAGAGTTAGAGGTTAACGAGTTAGAAATTCTAAACAAGTCACAAAATCCTCCTTTTGAAATTGATAAAAACACTGTACTTGTTGATGAAGAGTTAAGGTTAAAATATCGATATTTAGATCTTAAATCTAAACGAATGCGTACAAATATTCACAATAGATACAAAATCCTATATTTTTTAAGAAATTTTTTAAATGAACAAAATTTTATTGAAATACAAACTCCGATTTTATCTAAATCAACGCCAGAAGGTGCTAGAGATTATTTAGTACCTTCTAGATTGCATCCGGGTAAGTTTTTTGCCTTGCCTCAATCTCCCCAACAATATAAACAACTTATAATGATTTCCGGATTTGAAAAATATTTTCAAGTTGCACCTTGTTTTCGCGACGAAGATGCAAGAGCTGACAGAAGTCCAGGAGAATTTTATCAACTAGATATGGAAATGTCCTTTATGTCACAAGAAGAAATATTAGATTTAGTTGAAAAAATGTTTACTCAATTAATTAAGAAAATATTTCCTAACAAAGTTATTACAAAATCACCTTGGCCAAGACTAACGCACGATGAAGTAATGAAAAAATACAAATCAGATAAGCCAGATTTACGAAAAAATAAAAATAATCCTGATGAATTAGCTTTCACCTGGATATTAGATTTTCCTTTGTTTAATAAACAAACTAAAGAAGATTTTTTTCATGGATCTGGCTCTAATCTTGCACCTTCGCATCACATGTTTACAGCACCTAAAAAAGAAGATATTAAACTACTTGAAAAAGATCCATTAAAAGTTAAGTCTTATCAACATGACCTAGTATTAAATGGATTAGAGCTCGGTGGTGGTAGCATTAGAATTCATGAGTGGGAAATACAGGAAAAAATTTTTGATCTTTTGGGTTTTACTAAGCAACAAAAAGAACAATTTAATCACCTAAAAACAGCTTTTTCTTATGGAGTACCTCCGCATGGAGGAATAGCACCAGGTATTGATAGATTAGTTAGTATCCTCTGTAATGAAAATAATATTAAAGAAGTTATTGCATTTCCACTTACAGGAGAGGCGAGAGATCCGTTAATGGATTCACCGACCGAAGTCACCAAAAAGCAGCTTAAAGATGTTCATATTAAAACTGATTTTGAGCAAAAACCAAATCAAAACAAACATTATAAAAAACTATGAATAAACAAAAAAAATATATTATTCTAATAATTATTCTACTTGTATTAGTAGCAATAGTTCAATATAAAATTCTAAAAATAGCACCCGGTAATGCTAATAATATTAAAACTGACTTTAAAAATAATGAAGAAATTTTGGATTATAATATTGATGACATTAAAATTAGTGATATAAATTTACCTCCACAAAAAAAAGAAACATATACTGAACCAAAGATTTTTGCAAAAAATTACATTTTAGTAGATGCAAATTCTTTTTACACGCTTACCGAAAAAGACTCAAATGCGTATGTACCAATAGCTAGCACAACAAAAATAATGACAGCAATTATAGTATTAGAGAACTATAATTTGAATGAAGTAATAACTGTATCCGAAAAAGCATGTAATCAAATTGGTTCAAGTATATTTCTTAGAAAAAACGAAACAATTAGTATTGAAAATTTACTTTTTGGTCTTTTGATTTCTTCTGGCAATGACAGCGCAATGGCACTCGCTGAAAATATCGGCTTACCTGAATTTGTAGATAAAATGAATGAAAAAGCTAAAAGTTTAAATCTTGATAATACAGTTTTTAAAGACCCTGCCGGACTAGATGACAATGGTAAATCATCAGCAAAAGATTTGGCAATACTTACGGCATATGCTTTAAAAAATGATGATTTTAGAAGGATAATAAAAATATCAGATTTAACTATTTACTCAGAAGATAAAAAAATCACTCATACGCTAAAAGGATCAAACAGATTAGTAACAATTAATGAACCGTTGTTTTATAAATACGCCTTGGGTGTTAAAACAGGGTTCACCCCTGAAGCGGGTCACTGTCTAGTCGCAGCAGCAGAAAAAGAAGATAATATGCTAATTTCGGTCGTACTTAATACCTCTTATTCTTCAAAAGATGCTAGTGCTAGAGAATCAAAAAAATTATTAGAATGGGGTTTTGAAAATTATAATTTTCAATAGTTGACAAAAATTATTACTCTAGATATTATTAAATTGTCGTTCGTATTTAATCAAAAGGAGTATTATGTCAATTATTGATGATATGTTGATTTTAGTAGAAGATCAAAATGAAATTTCGCTTCAAAACGCTTTTAAAAAAATGAGTAAATTTAAAAAGCAAACTATTTCCTCGAGCTTAGGTAGATTATCAGCAAAAGGACTAATAGATAAATACTCTAGGAATCAAGAAAAATTTTATAAAATTAATCGATCAGGAACTAAGCTGATCGATAAAGAATTAGAATATATTAATTACATTGACCCAAAAAATATTCCTAACGAATGGAATATGGTGATATTCAACATACCCGAAAAACTAAGGAAGCACAGGGATGAATTAAGAAGACAATTAGTAAATCATGGATTTGGTAGATTACATGACAGTTTGTGGTTTTCAAAATGTAATCTTAATAACCAAATAAAAGAAATTGCTTTAACAATGCAAATTGAAAAAAATTTATTATTTATCAAAACTACTATTTTAGATCAAAAGGAAGAAAAACAAATAATCGCAAAGTTATATTGGGATTGGCAAAAAATTGAAAAAAGTTATAATCAGTTTTGTAGCGTCTGTAAAAATTTTTTACAAAAAACTAACAAAGATAAATTTCAAGCAAAGCAATTAGTTTATCAATTATCTAAAATAATTAAAGCAGATCCAAAAATTAATGAAATTTATTATCCAGAGGGTATTAAAAAAGAACAAGCGATATCATACTATAAAAAAATTAGACCTTATTGCTATAATTGATCAATTTTTTCAATAGCAGATTTTGCAGCTGCTTGTTCTGCTTCCTGTTTTGAGGATCCACGACCGACACCTAATTGCTTTTCTCCAATCAAAACTCCGATTTCAAAAACTTTATTATGATCTGGGCCAGATTCTTCTATTAATATATAAGAAGGTGTAATAGAAAATTTCTCTTGAGATAATTCTTGTAAATTACTTTTTGCATCTAAATATGTTTTGTTTTTAATAATATCGGGCAATTTAATTATTAGATGTTTAAAAACAAATTTTTTTGCCTCATCATAACCTCTATCGAGATAAATTCCACCAATAAGGGCTTCAAAAGCATTTGCCAAAATGATTTGCCTGGCCTTACCAGTGCTTTTTTGTTCGCCATGGGAAAGATATAGATAATCATCTATTTCAATCTCTGAAGCTAAATTTGAAAGCATTTGACCTTTTACAAGTGCGCTTCTCCAATTAGTTAATTCTCCTTCAGGGTTATTAAAATTTCTATACAAATAGTCAGTAACAATTAATTCCAGTACCGCATCACCTAAAAATTCTAATCTTTCATTATGATCAATTTTAATATCCGTATGCTCATTCAGGTAGGATCTATGAATAAATATCGATTTTAGAATGTCTTTATTTTTAAAATATAATTTATTTTTTTGCTCAAATTTTGATAAATCTTTTTTCATTGTATTTATTTATTAATATCTATTAAATTTATGTCGTCGTTGTATTCAGGAATATCTTGCTCAGCTTCAACAATGTTGTCGTCGATGCCGTCTTGACTATATCTAGGGTCATTTTTGAATAAGGTACCAAGTACTCCGTTTACAAATTTTGAAGAATTTTCACTTCCGTATATTTTTGCAATTTCAACTGCTTCATTAATAACAACTTTTGGAGGAATATCTCTTGAAAACAATAGTTCATAAATCGCAACCCTTAATATTGCTTTATCAATTTTTGCAATTTGATCTATCGGCCACTCGGGTGCAGCATCAGAAATAATTTTGTCAATTTTTTTTAAATTTTTAATTACTTCACCAACGCATTTATGAATATATGTTTTATCACATTCTTCTTGATATGCTGAAATATTTCTATTTGCAATATCATAAATATTAGAATCTGATCTAAAATCAGATTCATATAAAGATTGCATAATTATTACTCTTGAAAGATGTCGGTTTGCCAACTTTTCTCCTATTTTACATTAATTATTTTTTCGTTTTTATAAAAACCACAATTTTCACAAATATAATGTGAGAGTTTTGTGCTATTACATTTAGGACAACTACTCAAATTCTTTTTTTTGAGCGCTAAATGAGATTTTTTATGTCCACTTCGACTTCTTGATAATTTTTTCTTTGGTTCTGCCATATAATCCCTTTTTAATTAATAATTAATAACATAAACATTATACCACAATAGAAATAATTTTTCCAGTTATATAAATTGTTTTTTTAATTTTATTATTTTTTAGATATTTTTTAACATTTTCTTGATTAAAAGCTAAATTTGTAATTTCTTTGTCTGATAATTTTTTGGCATTTTCTATTGCCAAAACAGCTCTTTTTTTACCATTTATCATAATTGGTATTTCTGAACAACTTTGCTTTATATTAGCTGTTATTTTAGGCCATTTTGATACAAATATTGATTTTTTATTTTTCAATTTTTCCCATATTTCTTCGCTCAAATGAGGTGCAAAAGGGGACAGTATAATTAAAAAATTTTCAACTTGTTCTTTACTAAGTTTATGCTTATTTTTAATTATAAAATTTATAAAAATCATTAGTTGGCTTACAGCAGTATTAAAATTAAATGTCTGGATATCTTTTGATACTTTATTAATTGTAAATTGTAAATTATTATTTATATAATCATTGCTACTATCTTGTATGTTGTTTGATAAATAATTAAATATTTTATCTAAAAATCTTTTAATTCCTTTAATTCCGTTCGTATTCCAAGCAACTGATTCTTCAAAAGGACCCATAAACATTTCGTATATTCTAAAAGCATCGGCACCGAATTGTTCTACGACCACATCGGGATTAATAACATTACCCCATCTTTTACTCATTTTTCTTTCATCTTCTCCACGAATTAAACCAACATGCTGTAACCGATCAAATGGTTCTTTAGTGCTGACTAGTTTAATATCATACAAAAATTTATGCCAAAAACGAGCGTATAACAAATGACGAGTAGCGTGCTCCGCACCTCCTACATATAAATCCACTCCTTTTGGCTTCATCCAATACTCTTCTTTAATTTTATCAACAAGCTTTTGATTGTTTTTTGGATCTAAGTATCTTAAATAATACCAACAACTTCCAGCCCATTGAGGCATTGTATTTGTTTCCCTTTTAGCTTTTCCTCCGCATTTAGGACATTTTGTATTAACCCAATTAATAATATCAGCAAGAGGTGATTCACCAGTACCTGTAGGTTCATATTTTTTTACATTTGGTAATTTCAATGGTAAATCATTTTCGTTAAGTGGGACTACACCGCATTTTTCACAGTGAATAAGTGGAATTGGTTCACCCCAGTATCGTTGTCTGGAAAATATCCAATCACGCATCTTGTAATTAACTGTTTCTTTTCCTTTAACATAGTTTGTAGTTTCTTTACGCGCCTTTTCACTAGAAAGATTATTAAATTTTCCAGAATTAACTAATACACCTTCACCAATATATGGTAATTCATGTTTATTCTTTGATTTAATCACTTCAATAATTGGAATAGAATATTTTTTTGCAAATTCATAATCTCTTTCATCGTGAGCAGGAACCGCCATAATTGCACCTGTGCCGTAATTCGATAATACATAATCAGCCACAAAAATTGGAATTTCTTTATTGTTTGCCGGATTGATTGCCCTAACACCTTTTATTTCAATACCTGTCTTTTTTTTAGCTAAATCTGTTCTTTCAAGATCTGATTTATTTTTAGCTTTTTGAATATATTTTTGCAATTCATCAAAATTTAAGATTTGAGATTTAAGTTTTAAAATAATATCATGCTCTGGTGCAATTACCATGTATGTTGCTCCAAATAAAGTATCCGCTCGTGTAGTAAATACCTTAAGCTTTTGTATTGTGTTCGTAAGCTTAAAATCAATTTCAGATCCTTCTGACCTGCCGATCCAATTAATCTGCTGATCAATAATTGATTTTTCCCAATTAACTAATTTTAAATCATCGAGTAATCTTTGGGCATAATCTGTCATTTTTAAAACCCATTGACGAATTGGTTTTTTTTCTACAGTTGAATTACATCTTTCACACTTACCATTTTCTAAATCTTCATTTGCAAGCCCTGTTTTACATTTAGGACACCAATTAATTGGTTCCTTACTTTCATAGGCAAGACCATTTTTAAACATTTGAATAAAAATCCACTGCGTCCATTTATAATAATCTGGGTCAGAAGTAATAATTTCTCGATCCCAATCATATGTAAAACCAAATTGTTTTAGTTGTTTTTTAAATCTTGCAATATTTTTTTCAACTGCTTTTTTTGGGTGCACTTTATTTTTGATAGCGTAATTTTCTGCAGGTAAACCAAAAGAATCAAAACCCATAGGGTGAATCACATTTTTATTGTTGAGCGTCATATACCTAGCAAAAACATCTGTTGCTACATAACCTTTTGGATGACCAACATGAAGTCCATCTCCTGAAGGATAGGGGAACATATCAAGAACATAAAACTTATCTTTTTTATTATCTTCCTTAACTTTAAAAATATTGTTTTCTTCCCAATATTTTTGCCACTTTTTTTCAATTTTAGTAAAATCATACTTTTTCATAATTTTATTTACCTACTAGATATAACACTTATATGCGATTGGATGTCATTATGTAAAAATAATTATTATTTTTATATTTTTCTATTGGTGGACCAGATGGGAATCGAACCCACAACCTCCTCCATGCCATGGAGACGCGCTACCGTTGCGCTACTGGCCCGTAACGGAGGACTTATATAAAATATTATAACAGTAATATAGCACTTTTGTAAAACTTGATTTTAATACTATATCCTGCTAATTTGATAGACAAGGGAATTACATTAACAAATTAATAAGAGGTGACTTAGATGAAAAAAGTTTCTTACCAAAAAGCAACAAAAAGATCTCACAATGAAAGAGAATGTTCACACGACCAATCAGAATTCAAAAAAGATCAGTCAAGAATTCTATACTCAATCGCCTCTAGGATATCTGCTGGTAAAACACAAGTTTTACCTGTTAACGACTGCTGTTTTTTACCCAGAACAAGAATGCAACACATGCAAGAAGTTGCCGAAACTTCTTATAGAATAGCTAAAAAATTAGGACTACATAGTGATACTGCCAGAGCCATAGGACTTGGCCACGATCTTGGTCATACAATTGGTGGTCATGCAGGAGAATTTGCATTAAGTGAAATATATAAACAAAATAATTTTAGTCCTATAATATTTAGTCATGATAAACAACTCATCCATGTTGTAACGAATCTCGAAAAAATAAAAAAAGGTTTTTCAGGACTAAATTTAACTCAATTCACATTAGATTCATTTAAAGCAAGATCAGATCGCGGTATTATTAAAATGATTAATAGTGGTCAGGAAAGATATAAAATTGACAGTCAGTTGTCTCACATTTTAGATACACTTGAGGGTCAATTGGTCGAAGTAGTTGATAAGATGGTATACATTGTCCACGATATAGAAGATGCAATAAGATTTAATTTGATAAAAATTAAAGATATTGCAAATCTACCATGTTTTTGCAGTAATTTATGGAAAAAGATTAATGAAAATATCAATGTAGCTAAATCTAAATCTGAAACAAACTTAGTAATTTCTGAAATAAAACGACAATTATACTACTATTTTTTTAATTCAATTATTGAAAATTGCAAACATATCAATAATGAATTAGATCCGAAATCATACTACTATGTATCAGAAAAGATAATCGCTTTTACTGACACTGTTAGCGATGATTTTATGAATCTGAAAAAATTTATGTACGAAAATATTTACCAAGGTAAATATTGCCTAGAACGAGATCAAATATTTAAGGACAAAATTCACTTTTTGTTTGATAGATTAATGTCAGATAAAAAATTACGCCAAAGAGTAAATATTTGGCAATACCAGTGGCCCAAAGAAACACCTGATCATGCTCAGGTAACTGATTTAATTTGGTCATTAACAGAACATATGGCAGACCAAATTATTTTAAAAATAAAATGAAATTTTATAGCGAGTTTATTTATAAGCTCGCTTTTATTTTTTCCAAATATCTTTTTTAAACGCAACAAGAATAAACACAAAAACTATAATAAGTGCTATAAACAATTGCCATCTCATACAAATTCCTTATTTAATATAATTTGTAAAATTATTTTTGATATATTTTACTGCTTGATTTTTAGTTTTAATTTTATCTTCAAGTTGTGCCTCTTCGACTTTTTTAAGAATTTTGCCGATTTTAGGTCCACTTTTAAGATTAAATTGAGTCATTAAATCGTTTCCAGTCAACAAAAGCTTAAAATTTGGTTTGTTTTGTTCCTTTTCGTATTCAGATTTAATTTTTTCGTAAAGTATTACATTTTTGTTATACAAGTCAAATCTTCTAGGTTTGGTACCCATAATATCAGCTTTAAATAATTTAAGTAACCATGGAAATCTTGGATCAAGCATCATCTTTCTTTTGTTTAACTTATTCATTTTTAAAATACTAGCGATTTCCATATGATTTTTTACTAAATATACTATCATTTGTCTCTCGGTATTTGAAAATTTATAACGCCTTGTTACCTTTGAAGCTATTCCCGCAGAAAACTTAACATGTTTATTAAACCTGATTCTATCAGACGCAGTTTGAGGATAAGATATAGTATCTGGTTTACCAGAATCATGTAATAGTACTGCCCAAACCAAAGCTAATGGTGATTTTTCAGGCAATGATTTTAGGGCTTCTAAGGTATGGATATATACATCACCTTCTTTATGAAATTGATCTGGTTGTCTAACACCTTTCATTCTTTCAATTTCTGGCAAAATATATTTTAAAATATTTAATTGACTTAAATCGTCTAAGGCTTTTGCTCTATTTTTATGTGAAAAAATCTTATTTAGTTCCTGAGCAACTCTTTCTTTACTAACCTTTTCAATTCTGTACGCATTTTGCATAATTGCTTCGAAACTTCTTTTATCATATTTAAAATCATAAGCATTTTTAAATCTAACCGCCCTTAATATTCTTAAATAATCTTCTTTTATTCTGTCATTAGGGTTCCCAATAAAACGGATAGTTCGATTTTTTAAATCATCGAGCCCATTAACATAATCAATCACTTGCTTGTTAACTGGATCATAAAACATTCCATTAATTGTAAAATCTCTGCGTTTTGCATCTTCTTTTGCATTAGACCAAAAAACCTTATCAGGTCTTCTTGAATCAGAATATTTACCTTCACTACGAAAAGTGGCTATTTCGAAATTTTGATTATCGATTTTCACTAAAATTACACCAAAAGATTTTCCAACAGATGATGTATTCTTAAGAATATTTTGAATTTGAGAAGGTGTGGCAGAAGTTACAACATCAAAATCGTGAGGCTCTTTATTAAGTAAAATATCTCTTACACAACCTCCAGCCCAATAAGCCTCGAATCCTAATTTGCGAAGCTTAAGAACGATATTTAATGCATTGTTTTTCATTATAATTTATTTCTTTTTATTAACCTTAATAGCAGCGTCCGGACAAATTTGTTCACATAAACCACAACCAGTACATTTCTTAATATCTACTTTTGGTATTGGTTTTGATAAGAAATTATATTTTTCATTATCCCAACTCAGAGCATTAACAGGACACTTAATAAGACAAAAACCACAACTTTTACATACATCTGGGTATTTAATATGTGTTTTCTGAGAATCACTGTCAACTACCGGATTATACTTATCCGCTCGTATATTATCTATTGTTTTTTTATATAAAGATTCATCTAAATCATAACCCACCTCGAAAGCAACTCTATTTTTTGTAATATCAGGCTTATCCGATAAAAAATTATTAATAGATTCTAAAATTTTTTCTTTTGATATTATATTTTCGCTTTTATTAAGCTCTTTGATAATTATTCCTAACACTATCATATTGAATGACTGCTTTGGCAAATTTCTTTCTCTTGGTAAATTATTTAGTGTGATAGCGTTAATAACCAAAGTATTTTTATTAATGTATGTCTTAGGTATGTCTATATTTCTTTTTGTCATAATAACTAAAATATCTGCCTTTGAAAATTTTGGATAGGTAATTGGAGATTTAGAGATAGTAATATAAGCCATAGATATACCCATTCTCATCTCAACTCCATAATGGGGCATAAAAGTAATGTGTAATTTTTGTTTATATAAAGCATTAGACAATATCTTTGCCATAAGCTGGATACCTTGTCCACCTTCACCACTTAATAATATTTTTATTTCTTTATCGGTTTGCATAATTAGATTTCTCCTAAATTGCTAAAATAAGTTGCCATCTTGTCATCAAGCATGTCAAAACTTTTTTGAGCATCTGTTTTCCAGTTAGTAGGACAAGTAGATAACACTTCAACAAAAGAAAATGATTTATTCTTTATCTGGTTAGTTATTGCTTTTTTTAAAACTTTTCTTAGTTCATAAGGTTTACTAATGATCGATCGAGCAATGTATGCGTTTTTGTTTTTTAAACATTTAATTAACTCTGGACCCATTACAGGATTTCCTTTTTCTAGAATATTTTTTCCTTTAGGTGTAGTCGTTGTTATTTCTTGACTTAAAGTTGTTGGCGCCATTTGACCACCGGTCATTGCATAAAGAGTATTGTTTACGACAATAACTAAGATTGCATCATTTCTATTCGCAGAAGTAAGTAAAGATTGTAATCCTATAGCATAAGCACCTCCGTCACCAACATAAGCAATACAAACTTTATCTTGTTTAATAAGCTTATAACCACTTACTACAGGAACCGTACGACCGTGATGTGTTTGGACAGTATCAACATCAAAAAAATCCCAGGCTAAAAGCGAACAACCAATATCTATACCGAATAAAATATCTTTTTGTATTTTCATTTCATCAATAGCAAAACCTAATTCTTTAAGTACAATCGAATGCCCACATCCAGGACAAAATTTATTTGGCTTAGAGCTATTTTTAAAACATTTTGGATATGATTTTTTTTCGTTTGATAAAAACATATTTATTCCTTATTTAAATAAAGCAATAATTTCTTCTGCTGAAATTGGCAATACCGGTTTCTGATAAATTTCAATTTTTGCCAAACCATACAAACGATTTTTTACTATTCTTTCTAGGTGACCAAAAGAAGATTCAACAATAATAATTTTTCTTGCTTTTGCAGCATAATGAGATAATTTCTGATGATCAAAAGGCCTTAAAGTAATTGGTCTAAATAACCCAACCTTAACATTTTTATCTCTTAAAATTTTTACTGCTTTTTTACAAGCTTGTGAAACTATACCATGAGCTACTATAATTACATCTGCATCGTTACACATTATTGATTCTGATTCTTTGATTTGATCTGCAAACTTCTTCCAGTCATCAATATTTTTTGACAAGTTTTCATTAAGCTCATTTTCATAATTGAAACAATTGCGCAAATTTTTTGGATTAATAGTTTCACCAATTAAACATTTAGATTTGATATTAATTTTGGGAGCATGTAAAACAACTTTACTTTGCATTTTTGAAACATATCCATCTCCCAAGACAAAGCTTGGAAATTTAGTATACCAAGCAGCGTTAAAAGCTTGCATTGTATAAGAATATGCTTCCTGAGGACTTGAAATTGAATAAACATTCCTCAATCCTTCGCCATTGCCTCCGTAACAAGCCATAGTAACTTCTTGTTGACCATATATCACTGTACCAGTAGAAGGACCTCCTCGCTGCATAATTACACCCATAAAAGGAATTCTCATAGCTTCTGCCATAGCAATAGCATCTTGCATAAGAATATGTCCAGGGCCTGCAGTAGCAGTAAATGCTTTAGATCCTGCTAAAATTGCACCTATTAAATTAAAACCAGCAGAAATTTCATCTTCTGATTGAATAAATTTAAATCTTTCTGGATCATTATCATGCAATTTTGCCCATTCTTGCATAATCTCTGTTGTTGGGGTTATTGGATAACCACAATAGCAATTTGCTCCAATTCTTAAGGCACCCTCAATAACCGCTTGATTTCCAGTTATAAATTTTTCTTTATTTAAAATAAACATCATTGACCTTAATTTAATAATATTTTATTTAATTCATTTTTGCAAATAAGGGATAATTTCTTTAGCAATTTGCATTTCCTCATCCGTAGGTATAACTAAAATTTTTGATTGAGAAAAAATATGTTCTAAACCCAAAGTAATTGATTTTCTAATTAAATTTGATCCTACACCAATATTACCAGTAAAAGTTAAAACATCTGTACCGCCCAAAATTGCATTATACGCACCTAAATATTTTTTGATTCTATATATAAACATTTCTAGTGCGAGTTGTGCTTTTTTACGATAAATTTGTGGTAAATTTTCTATTCTGGAAGATGGTCTATAATTATTATCTTCTACCTTGTATCCGGCTAAATACAATAAATCTTTCATATCGGATGTTACTTCTGAAATACCAAGTAAACCAGATTGATTCTGTAATACATCATTTATTTCATCGATATTAAACTTACCTTGTTTTATTAAATAAATTATTATTCCTGGGTCTATATCTCCTGAACGAGTCCCCATCATTAATCCTTCTAGCGGAGTAAAACCCATTGAAGTATCAATAGCAACCGAATCCTTTATTGCTGTAATTGAACATCCTGCACCTAAATGCACGGAAATTAAAGTTTTAAACTTACCTTTAAAACTATTTTTTGCATATTCTAAAGAATTTTTGTGAGACAAACCATGAAAACCAAATTTTTGAATATTTTCATTTTGAAAAAGATAATATGGAATCGGATAAATGCTCGCATAATTTGGCATATCTGAATAAAAAGAAGTGTCAAAAACAGCATAATTTGGAATTACTCGATGACCTTTAACACCGCAATTTTCAAAAACCTCTTCCATAACCTCGATAATCGCAGGATTATGAAGTGGTGCTAAATCGCTAACTTTTTTAATATTTTTTATAAATCTATCATCAACTATCTGAGTATTTCTATACAAATTTCCTCCATGCACAACCCTATGACCTATTGCCGCTAAATCTGTAATCTTATGTAAAAATCCAGTACTTCTTCCAAATCCTTCAAATAAAATTCCTAGGGCTTCTTTATAATTTTTAGGCCCTTCGTCTGTTTTAATCTTATCAACTTCTCCTTTTTTTTCTAATAAAATATTTTTATTATCATATGCAAATAATTTAAATTTTAAACTTGAGCTACCAGTATTAAATACTAAAATTTTTTTCATATTTTTCCTAAATTATTTGCCCAAAACAATTTTTACTAATTGCCGCCGCATTAGCTTCATCTGTATCAATTTGAAAAGATAATTGAGTTTTTGATTGTCCTATCCTAACAACAACATCTTCAAAAATTATACTTCTTTTTGTCGCAACTTTGATTTTTATTTTTTGTAAATTTATTAAATTATATTTTTTTGCATCTTCCGGAGAAATGTGTAAATGCCTTTTAGCAATTATGATTCTAGAACTTAATGTGATTTCTTTTTTTTCTCCTTTAATTTTTAATACATCGTTTGCTTTACAATCTGTACCAGAAATTACAATAGGTGGAACTTTTATTCCTAAATTATAAGCATCAGTAATAGAAAGTTCTAATTGCGTATACTCTCTAAAAGGACCAATAATTCTAACATTTTTTATTAAACTTTTTGGACCAACAACATCAACTGTATGACTCGAAGCAAATTCTCCTATTTGAGATAAATATTTCATTTTTGACAAAGTTTTTTTTCCAAATAATTCTTGAAAATCCGATTCTTTTAGATGCATATGTCTTGCTGACACTTCGATTGGAATTTGCATAAATAATCCTTTTAATATCTTTATTAAAAATTATAAATACTGCAAAATTATTATTTTATTTTAAGATTGAAAATTTTTTAAAATTAATGATCTACCATTCATTTCTTTAGGTTTTTCGATATTCATTAACTCAAGTATTGTCGGCGCAATATCAGCCAAAACACCGTCTTGTCTTAAATGATACTTTTTATCGTTACTAAAATCAATTAATATAAATGGAACTGGATTGTTACTATGTTGTGTACTTGTGGATCCTGTCTGAGGATTTAATAATTCTTCAGCATTTCCGTGATCTGCTGTAATTATTAGTGTTCCTTTTTTGTATTTAACGAAATTATATAACTTACCAAGTTGTTCATCTAAAAATTCTATTGCCTCTATGACAGCATGAAAGTTTCCTGTATGACCAACCATGTCTGGATTAGCATAATTAATAATAACAAAATCATATTTATACATTTTCATTCTTCTGATAACTTCTTGTGTAATTTTTTCTGCAGACATTTTTGGTGCCATATCGTATGTTGAAACTCTTGGAGAATTAATAATCATTCTATCTTCTTTGGGAAATTGATTTTCAATTCCTCCGTTAAAAAAATAAGTTACGTGTGCATATTTTTCTGTTTCAGCAATATGAAATTGCTTTAAATTGTTATTTGACAAAACTTCAGCCAAAGTATTATCGAGCTTTTGAGGCCCAAAAATACTATGAATATTTTTACCTACCTCTAATTCAGTACCATAAGGAATCATACCTGTAAAATACAGGTTCTGTATTTTTTGTCTGCGAAAATTATTAAATTTGTCATCATTAAATGCCTGCGTTATTTGTCTGGCTCTGTCTGATCTAAAATTAAAAAATATCACACTATCGTTATCTGAAATTTTTGTAAATTTATTAGATTTATCACTAATTGTAATCGGCTTAATATATTCATCTGTTTCACCATTTTTATAAGAATTAGAAACCGCTGAAATAGGGGATTCAAAATTACTACCCATTCCTTGCGTTAAAAGATTATATGCCATTTGAGTTCTATCCCAGTGATTATCTCTATCCATAGCATAGTATCTACCAATTAATGAATTTATTCTTCCTACACCAATTTGCTTTATTTTATTTTGTAATTTTTCAATTAACTCAATGGCTGACATATTTAAATTATCTCTACCGTCAGTAAATAAATCTAAGTAAACCCGATCAAAATTCGAATTTCTAGCAAATTGTAGTAAGGCATAAATATGATCCGTATGGGAATGAATTCTACCCGTACTTAAAAGTCCTATTAAATGTAAATTCGAATTATATTTTTTTGCATGATTAACAGTATTAAATAATTCTTTACTTTTAAAAAAAGATTGGTCTTCAATTGATTTTGAAATTCTTGAACAATCTTGATAAACTATTCTGCCTGATCCAATGTTTAAATGTCCAACTTCTGAATTTCCTTGTTCGTGTCCAGGAAGACCAACATATTTTCCAGAAGCTTCAATTTGCGCATGACTATAATTTTTCCAAAACATATCAAAATTAGGAGTTTTCGACTGAGTAATTGCATTAGCACCCCAAGACGGGGCAATACCCCAGCCGTCAAGTATTGTTAAAAATACTGGATTTGTATTATTCATATATCCCTACTATTTATATTTTTTAGTATTATTTCTATATTAAATCTTTTAGTGATTGTCCTGTCATTTCCTCTGGGTGCTGCAAATTGAGTAAATCAATAATAGTTGGTGAAATATCAGCTATAACACCTGTCGGCTCTTGAGAAAAAAAAGAAATTTTTTCTTCTAAAGAAAAGTTATTATCAGATAATTTTAATTCTGGACAAGCCAAAACCATAGGTACTGGATTAGTGGTATGATTTTTATCAATGGAACCATCGTGGGGACTTATCATTTGCTCACAATTGCCGTGATCGGAAGTAATTATTAAATTTGCATCAAGCTCTTGCGATAATTTAATAATTTTTGCTAAGTTTTTATCTACGAATTCACATGCTTTAATTGCAGATTGCAGATTGCCAGTATGTCCTACCATATCTGGATTTGCAAAATTAATTACCGAAAAATGTGGCATATTTTTCTTAAAATTTAATATAAACTGATCTACAACTTTTTCCAAAGACATTTCTGGCACCAGATCATAAGATTCAACTTTAGGCGATGGAATTAAAATTCTACTTTCACCTTGAAATTCTTTTTCGTGGCCACCGTTAAAAAAATAAGTTACATGGGCATATTTTTCTGTTTCCGAAGCATGTAATTGAAGAAAATTATTTTGACTTACAATACTTGCCAATTGGTTGCTTGTTTCTGATTGAAAAAAAGCAACTTGAGTATTTATATCTGGTTCATCTCCATAAGAAACAAAACCTGAAAAAAATATTTTTGGTTGATTTTTACGCTGAAAACTTGAAAAATTGTCATCTATAAGAGTTGAAGCAATTTGAGATGTTCTGTCTTGTCGAAAATTAAAACAGATCACTGAATCGTTAGATCGAATTAAGTTTGCATTATCTAATAAGCTTGGCTCAATATTTTCATCATTTTGATTATTCTCGTAGGCATTTTCAATTGCCGATTGAGCATTTGAAAATTTTTTACCCATACCGCTGACAATTAAATCGTATGCCTTTTGCGTTCTTTCCCAGTTTTTATCCCTATCCATCGCATAAAACCTACCACAAATTGTTGAAATTTGACCGATTTTTATTTCATTAATTTTTTTATCAATTATTTGGATAAATTGCTGTGCACTTTTTGCTGGGGTATCTCTACCATCAGTAATAATATGTATGGAAAGCTTCTGGACTTGTTGTATCTTAGCTAAATCCATTAAAGCTAAAAGGTGGTTTATGCTAGAATGTACCCCTCCGTTTGAAACTAAACCAATTAAATGGAGTGTAGAATTGTTTTTGTTCACTTTATTGCATGCATTAATTAAAGATTTGTTCGAAAAAAAAGATTTGTTTTTTATTGATTCATTAATTCTGGTTAAATCCTGCATAACTATTCTTCCAGTACCCAAATTTAAGTGACCCACCTCTGAATTTCCAACTTCTCCAGGTTCCAAACCAACCTCACTGGCCGAAGCATGCAAAAGTGTTTTAGGAAAATTTGCATAAAGATAATCAAGATTTGGCATTTTTGCAGATAAAATTGAATTTCCTTCTTCAACCGAAGAAGCACCAAAACCATCTAATATTACTAAAATAAGGGGTCTAGATTTTATAGACATAATTAAATATCAAACTAATTTTTCTTCTATTCTGATTAATTGATTATATTTCGCAACTCTTTCTCCCCTAGAAGGAGCTCCGGTTTTAATAAAATTTGCATTCACACCCACCGCTAAATCAGAAATAAATGTTGATTCTGTTTCACCAGAACGATGGGAAATAATAATTGTGTAATTAGCTTCTTTGGCCATCCTAACTGTCTTAAAGGTCTCTGTTAATGTTCCAATTTGGTCAGGTTTTATGATTACACCATTAGCACATTTTTGGATAATACCTTTTTGCAATCTTTGAGGGTTTGTAGTGTAAATATCATCGCCAATTATTTTAACTTTACTGCCAATTGCTTGATTAAGCTTTGTCCAATTTTCCCAATCATCTTCGCCTAAACCATCTTCTATTAAAATAATTGGGTAATTTTCTGTTATTTTTTGATAATAGGCAATTGGAGAAAGAGGATAAGTAACAGCAGGTAAATTTGAAATTGAGCTTGCTGCCACATCAAGACCAATACTTACATCTTCTCGTGGTTTGTGACCAGATTTGATTATTGCATTTGTAATTAATTCTATAGCTTCTTCGTTGGTATTTAACTTAGGAGCAAAACCACCCTCGTCGCCAACATTAGTCGATAATTTCATTTTTTTCATATCTGATTTTAACTGATGAAAAATTTCTGTTCCATCTTCAACCATTTGCTTAAAGCTCCTATTGCCGACAGGAATGATCATAAATTCTTGAAAAGATAAATTATTATCAGCATGCTGCCCACCGTTAATAATATTAAACATAGGAAATGGCAGTTTAAAATCATTTTCATTTATTTTTGAGATTTCTCTTAAATATTTGAACAATGGCATCTTCTTTGAATTAGCAGCTGCTACCGATGTTGCTAAAGATAAAGCCAAAATTACATTACCTCCTAAATTACTTTTGTTTGCAGTACCATCCGTATTAATCATTGAAATATCTATTCTTTCTTGATCAAAAGCATTTTGACCAATAAGAATTTTTGATAATATTTCAATATTTTGGATTGCTTTGTCTATATCTGTTACTCTAAAAGCTTCGTACTTTCCTTTAGATGCCCCAGAAGGAACAGATGTTCTACCAAAAGAACCGTCATCCAAATAAATATCAACTTCAATAGTAAAATCTCCTCTTGAGTCCAAAATTTTTCGAGGAATAATTTTTTGTATTATTGCCATAAACCCTCCAATTCATTATTATAGTTGTTAGTTTATAAAACTAAGCTTTATTTATTATCTGCCAATTTATCTTTTAGAAATTGTATAATATCTACCGGAGATGGATCAACTTGGTTTAAAATACTTAAATAATACGAAACAAAATCAACAAACATAATATTATGTAATATTTCTGAAAGTTCTCCGCCTTTTTGATTTATAAAAATATTTTCAAATTTTATTCCTTTTTTAGATAAAATTTGTTGTAAAACTTGATATCTAATTTTGTTTCGAGGATTGTCAAATTTTGATTGAAGTAAAATTGTTAGTGTATAATTTTGCAAATCTTTTGGATAATCAAGTCCAACAATATGATTATGACAAAGTTCTGGAACTTCATCATACATCGCGATATTTTTTGCATTCTCGTTTATTTGATCCTTAAATCTTCTAGCAATATTTTTAAGATTTCCACTAGCAAATATAACCGGTATTTTTTGGTGGATTTTTTCTGCTAATTTTTTTGCTTCATTATTGTTAGTTGTGATATCAAAATTAATTTTTTGTCGATAAATTTTTGTATTTTGAATAGAATCAAGTGCCTCATCTTTTCCAAACTCAATGTACCCAAGCTTGTTAAAAATGCAAATTAATGGCATAAATGAATATGCAATTGCTGCTCTTGGGGCAGAGGAATAATCAATTTCAAAAATTGGTATTTTATGTTTTCTAGCCATCGAAGCCATTTTCCCACCCGTAGTTATTGCGATACATTTTGCTCCTACATCGATTGCTTTTTGAAAAGTGGTTAATGTCTCTTCGGTATTGCCAGAATAACTTGAAGCTAAAACTAAAGTATCGTTACCAACAAAATTTGGTAAATCGTAATCTCTAACAACAAAAACTGGAATTTTTGATGTCTTATAAATTAAATCTTTTGCTAAATCTCCACCGATAGCTGAACCACCTAATCCTAAAACCACAATATTTTTAGCTTTAATATAATGCGTAGGAACAATAAATTTTTTAGATTTTGTCCATGCTATCTCAAAATTTTCAGGTAATTCCGAAATCTTTCCAAGCATGTTATCTTTGTCAAACTTACTATATAACTCAATATCGTCTAACAATTTCATAATTTGTCCTTTCTGTCTATATTTCAGTAAAATTTTATCATCCATAGAAGTAATTGTAAATAATTTTTATAAATTTTGATTTGATCTAACTCTTGTCTTGTAAATACGAATTTGTTCTTGAATTTGATTAGCTCTTAGTTTTGGCGATTCAATTGATTTAAATAAAATAAAATTTCCCTCAGACGCAGAATTAATTGTTACATCGCCAGCATTAAATAAACTATCTATATAACCTTGTTTATATCTAACAAACTGAATATGACTATTAGCAATTGATTTTTCAGTTTTTAAAATTATTCCTTGCTCTATTTCAACTCTTTTGGTTGTAAGAACATAAAATTTGTTGATATTGTCCAAATAAATAACAACTATTACTAACAATATAACTAAAAGTGGAACAATGCTTACCCAAATTTTATCACCTGGTAAAAATTCTAGTGCTTCTGGAATATTTAATATATCAAAAAGGATAAATATTACAACACCAAGCAAAATAAGACCAAAAACTATGGACATAAATTTCTTTTTTTCTGGATTAACTTTAAATATCTCTTTTTCTCCTCTAAATTCTGGCATTTTCATTAATTCATCGTTTGGATTCATTCTTTATCCTTTGAGTCAAACAAAAGCGCATTAGTTAAAATTGTAATAATCCAATATATTATTGCTGCCCAAAACGCGGTCATATAATTAGTAATATAAAATCCATTGGTAAAACTCGCTACAAACCATAACATTAAAGCATTAATGAATAATGTAAATATTCCAAGTGTTAAAATATTTATTGGCAAAGTTAATAAAAGCAAAATTGGTCTAATAAGTGCATTAACAATAGCCAAAAAGAATACTGCAATCAATGCGGTAAAAAAATTATTTATTTCAACACCTGGCATTATATAAGCTACTAGTAGTAAACTGAGTGAATTAATAAACCATCGTAAAATTAGAATCATATTAAACCTTAGTTATATGTTTTTTTTTAATTATCTTTTTTTCAATAAATTCTTTAATTGGAATGTAACAAGTTTTTCCGATGTCTTCGTCTTGGGAAATAATTTTAACTTTTACCCAATCATCTGAAATATCTGGCGTGTTTTTTCTATCATAACTCAAAACTTCTGCAATAGCACCTTTATTTATTCGTGTTGTAGTCCACGCTCCAGGTCTTGAAATACCTTTTCCTTCGACCATGGTTCGAAAATAAATTTTAACTCCAGGCGTAAATTGTAATTGTGGAAATTTCATATTAAAACATTTTCATTTAAATTCTAATTCAATTTTATTATATAATAAAATTCTTCTAAATCAAAATATTAAACATGATATTGAGGTTTTTAATAAACTATAGTAAGATTTTAGTATGAAGGTTATAAAAATTAACCCAAATAATCCTCACCCCGACATTTTAACCGAATCAGTAAAGTGCCTTAGTGCTGGTGGTACTTTAGTTTATCCTACTGATACCTGCTATGGCTTGGGAGCTGACATGCTAAACCCGATTGCAGTAAACAAAATCTATAAGATTAAAAACCGTCAGGATAGAAAACCACTATCGTTAATCATAAGAAACATCTCTCAATTGAAAAAATATGCTTTTGTAGAAAACAAACAAGAACTAATTTTAAAACGCCATCTACCGGGTCAATTCACTTTTGTTTTACTTAGTATAAATTATGATATTTTTAAACAATCAAGTGTTGGCATAAGAATGCCAAATTATAAATTTACCAAATTACTCTCTGATAAATTTTCAAATCCTTATTGCACAACTAGTGCAAATATATCAGGACACGAACCATGTTACGATATAAATTGCATTCTTAAACAATTCACAAATGCCCAAGCTCAGCCAAATTTAATTTTAGATGCAGGGCAATTACCAAAAAATCTACCCTCAACTGTGGTAGATTTAACAAATTGGCCACCAAATATTATTAGACAAGGTGCCGAAAAATTAATAATTTAAATTTATATTGGTGCCGTGGGAGAGAATCGAACTCTCAAGGTTTTGCAACCATAGGTTTTTGAGACCTACGCGTATACCAATTCCGCCACCACGGCATTAAATGTTAATTATTATTTGTTTATTGTTATTTGCTAATTGTTAATTGATAGATGTTCTTTGTTTATTATTTTTAAGCTTTATGATATACTAAATAATAGCAGAAAACTAACTTTATAACAAGAAAAATGGAGGGGGATTTGACGCAAGAAAAAAATATTCCAATCAAAATTAGTAAAAAAGATGTAGAAGATCTTTTTCAAAAACCAACTGACTCTAAATCTACAAAAATAACAAAAAATGTTTTTAAATGGCTAGGAATTTTTATTTTAGTAATTTTTTTAGGATTTGCGTTTGTCAATGGTCCAGCAATTTATGCCAATGCTAAATATTTTACTTATGTTGATTTACTAAATAAACCTTATCCAAGTAAAGTTATAGATATTTCTGCGTCAGCAGATATTAATTTATTTAATGAAAATAATCATTTAATAATTCCAGAAATTGGACTAAATAGTCCTGTTCAATGGAATACTGATCAGTCGAATTTAAAAGAAGTATTAAAAAATGGCCTTGTGCATTTAAAAGAAAGCAGTTTGCCTTCTGACCCTTCTGGTAATACTTTTATTGTTGGATACTCTTCTTATTACAATTGGATTCAAAACAAGAATTCAGATGTTTTTGCTCTTTTACATAATTTAAGAATCAACGATAAAATTTATCTAACCTATAATCAAAATATCTACACTTACCAAATCAATTTTAAAGCTACGATCAAATCTAGTGAAATCGAAATTATTAAACCAAATAACCAAAAACAATTAACTTTAATGACATATACTCCTATTGGAACAAATTTAAATAAATTAATTATTATTGCAGACCAAATCGATTCAACAGAAACAATAACACCTGCTGGTAATGAGTTTGATACTAAAGAAAAATTTATTAAAAACGAAAATGCAATAATTGATGAAAATTTCACAGAAAATGCACCAACAGCCCAAGCCACTCCGTCTCCAGCCAACACAGAATTATTTTTCCTACCAGATATTAACTAAAACATCAAATATGACACTAGCAATGCTTCTTGTAAAATATTTCAAAAGCAACTCTGTATTATTACCATTTACTAACCTCCGGGGTTAGTTAAGGCATCGAACCTGCAAATTTTTTGCAAACCCCGGAGGTTAGTAAATTTTATTTACAAAATTAACTTAATTGATATAATTAAATAAATAAAATTAATATTTAATATAGGAGATTAAATGCAAACACCTCAAAACATTGTAAGGGCCATAGCAGGCGAAAGTATGGCAAGAAATAAATATACTTTTTTCGCATCAAAAGCAAAAAAAGAAGGTTACGAACAAATCGCAGCTTTTTTTATAGAAACAGCAGATAATGAAAAAGAACATGCAAAAAGATTAATGAAACTTTTGAAAAAAAATACCGAATCTTCTTTAGAAAGTTTTGATTTTCCAATTGTAAAAAATACTTACGAAAATCTTCTCGAAGCAGCCAAAGGGGAGAATTACGAACATACAAAAATGTATCCTGAATTTGCACGCATTGCTAAAAAAGAAGGTTTTAAAGAAGCAGCTCATGTATTTACAGAAATTTCTGAAGTAGAAGAAGAACACGAAAAAAGATACTTAACTCTTGCAAAAAATCTAAAAGAAAAAAAAGTATTTAAAAAAGATAAAGAAGTCCAATGGAAATGTAGAAATTGCGGATATATACATAAAGGCAAAACTGCTCCAAAAATTTGTCCTGCGTGCGCACATCCTCAAAGTTATTACGAAGTATTATCTAAAAATTATTAATTGCATTTTTTTCAAGGAGGGCAATGCAAAAAAATTTAAAAGATCATCAAGACGATAATAAAATTGTCTTATATTGGAATTGGAAAAGCGTTCTTACTACAATTTGTGCAATTATTTTAACTGTTGTATTTACATTATTTTTGTTTACATTTTGTCTTAAAAACACAGTGATTAATCCTGATTTTTACAAAAATAATCTACACAAAGCCGATACATACAATCGAATTATTAATGAAGGTATTCCATCGTTAATTATGCAAAGTACTATTTCTGAAAATACTTTTAACGATATTTTAATTAAAAAAGCAGTTATTTATGTTTTACAAAAGTCCATACCTTCTCAATGGGTTGAATCACAGGTAAATAAAATCATCGATAGTATTGCCACTTTTTTATCAAGTCCTCAAAAAGAATTTCATACAGACATAGATTTAGATCAAACTCAGCTTTATCTTACTCAAACAAGTAATTCTTTAATATTGCTTTCTCAAATTATTCCAAGTTGTGAAAAAACCAACGACCTTAAGCAAGAAAAAAACCAATTACCCAACACTCAAATAGATTGCGAAAAAATGAGTACCAGCTTGGATGAAATTAAAGAAGATATAGAATTATTTGCTAATAAAGTAGATTTAATTGCAAATTACAATTTAAACATTTCTCAAAAAATTAAATCTTCCATTAGAACCATTAGTAACATCAAAATCTTTATTAAAGATATTGGCGACTATATGTGGATATCATTATTTATTTCATTAATTTTAATAGTAACTATTATTCTTTTACAAATAAAAAATATATATAAATCAATTGAAATAATATCTTTAGCTTTTATTGTAAGTGCCACAATATTTTTACTTGCCGCATTAATTACAAACCCAATTGTTAAATACAATCTCACGCAAGATATAAACTTTATCGTCAACCCAGATATTAAATCTATTATTACAGAAACTATAGAAGTAAATGTAAAAGAATTCTATAATTATATTAAGTTAACTTCAATAATTGCAATAACAATATCTTTAATTGCTTACTTCGTCTCATATTTTTTAAATAAAGAAAGGAATTCAAAATGAAACTTAATGCTTTAAAATTTGGCATTGCAGCCGGTATTGTCTGGGGCGTTAGTGTTTTTTTAATTGCAATTATTGCTGGAAGAACAGGTTACATGATTGGTTTTACTACTGCGCTTGGAAATTACTATATTGGCGAACAGCCAGGATTCGTAGGAGGACTAATTGGAATGATTTATGGATTTTTTGATGCAGGGATTGGCGCATACATTTTCGCTCTTATTTACAATTCCTTAATTGATAAAAAATGAAATAATGATGAGAAGTATTGAAACTCCCACGACATTACCTGTCTGCCCGCTTCGCGAGGCGAGCCGACCTGTCTGCCGACAAGGCAGGCAAGGCAGACACGGTCGGGAAATCCCGCGGAGGATAATTCAAAATCCCTTTACGATAAAATGAATTACCCTGCGGCAGAGACCGCAGGGTATCAAAGATCAAAAAGTCGTAAATTGATATCCTGTGGTTTCTTGCCTTGTTTGTTAATATATTCTATAACTATTTCCCAATTCCCAACTTCAC
>Ga0334885_1001458_pt1 | contig 29012 bp, 46 predicted proteins | sample GraSluR1_MG_8_FD_207233 | JGI IMG/M metagenome (GOLD analysis project Ga0334885, IMG submission 207233) | Sludge microbial communities from methane-producing bioreactor in Wageningen University, Netherlands - Granular Sludge_31_05-R1 | ecosystem: Engineered > Bioreactor > Anaerobic >...
TGTGGGGTTTTGTTGTGTGGTGTTACTTCCGGGTAGTCTGTCGGAAAGTATATTACTTGGTTTGGGGTTCATATTGTATCTGGGGTAGGGTGTGCTCCTACCCTGTTTTTATTCACTTGTTTTTATGCTGATTCTTCTTTGGCTTGTCGTGGGTAGTATGCGTTGAACACTACTATGAGTAATGGTACGAGTGAAACGAACTTAGTGTAGAAGCCCCCCATGAGTGGTTCGACCAGTGCGGGGTCTGCTAGTATTGCTGCGAATATTATCATTGCTCCCGATATAATGTAGGTTGATAGTTTTCCATAATCCATAATCAATCATCTCCAATATTGTTTTTATCTGCATTTAAGGTATAATCCCAAGTGGGTGACTGGTTTCCAGTTCCCTAGGATGTACTGTTCTATATATCCATTTGCGTGTGTGGTTGCCATGCATTATCCCCTCCAAGGATGTTTAATTCAATGTTTCTCTTTTTTTTATAATGGCGGGTATTGGGGGGTTTAAAAGGGGAGGGGTGAATTACGCCCACCATAGCCCCCGGGGGGTTTACCTATCGCCATAAAAAAAATATATAAAATAATTGTGTTTGTTTGCTCTAAAAGTTGAGTAACTATTTATATATAATTGCTCTAGAAGTTGAGTAAAGCATTATTTCTGTATGTGTGGTGTGCTATTTCCCACGGCGTAGGCTCAGGTACTGGTTGAGTTGGTTCCATTTCGGGAACAACTGGTTCGGGTTCATAGTACCTTTCCAATCGTGCCCGTGCACCATCCCCATGCTTATCATAACCAGTGCAACCATCATAATCGGCATCACAGTGGCTACAGGTTATTTCCCCTTCATACGTTCCTTTAGGGTTTAATAATAAGCAGTTGTGATGATGGCACAAAGGACAATAATCCATGTAAGTGTAGTATCCAGTGTAGCCTCCGTACATTCCTCCAGGGTGGAAGTAGCCTTCTATGGTGTTGGTACCATAACATTGAGGTAGTATCACCATAAATAAAAGTAGTAAAATAAAAATACGCTTAATTCGATCACCTCTGTTGTATAAATTTTTTATCCAGTTGTATACATCTTTGAATCAATCTGAGGTGCCACTAATATGTTTAAGGTCATTTCTGACCATCATAATACATAATTATCACCGTTCCACGTCTGTGTATAACAAGTAACCAATCATAAAGAGTAATAAAACCAGTACAAACCATGCAACCGTATAATTCATATTAATCAACACCATAAATCCATATTTTAGGTTTATTCTCATTGTAAAGTTGGATATGGACATACGGACATCCTGGGAGATGTTCTGGCGTGTAGCCATGACAGTAAGGACAATAGGTATTTAAACTATATTCTGTTCCATCTGTAAGAGTTTGTTTCATTAAATCACCTTAATTATACATACTAAGATTCATGTTATCCCGTCTGGTATCCCGTACCCGCACACCCTGCCAGTACCACTCCGCAATCTCACGACTAGTCATACCTAATGGGTTGTACAAGACAGCATCCATCATTAACACTTGATTCACTCCCAATCCTCCCTGAACAATATACTATCAAACCTATCACGGAACATGGCAGTTAACTGGTAGAAACGTTCACAATCGACGGTAAGGGTGTCACCAGTGATATAAACCCCATCATCATAGGGATAAAACCGTATAGATAAACCTAACTCCTTACTAATCTTATTCAACAATTTACAAATGTCATAATCAGTATAAAAACAATCCACGGGTGTTTCCTGGGTGATGATATTATCAATGTCACTGGTTAAGGTTAGGATACGACCATCACCTTCACCCTCTATTATCATCAACATGTTTTTATTCCTCGTCTGGTCTGCTCCGGGCTAACTCATCCTCTAACATTTCACGCATCAACCGACAAAACCGTACATCCCGTCGGTGTACTTTCTGGCAGTCCTGCTTATGCAGTGAATCGGATAACATACTCATTCATGCTCCGAAACAACCAAACCACTTAAAAGGTTACGATTACCCTCATCAATCATCCGGAAAACTTGGCTTTCATGGTGGTCAACACATTCCACCACGCCACGCTTATCACAGTAATCCATATATTCTATGTGACTCTTCTCATGGAGGATGAGATCAGCAAGAGAATAACGAACTAAACTAGGAATATTGCCTTTGATAACAATCAAAGGAGGGTCACGATTTGGATAAATCTCTGCGGTTGGTAAAGTAGCCCTAACCTTCTTTATAATTATTTCAAAGTCATCGAAACAATCCAGCATACTAACTACTTTATCAAGATGTGATTTCAAAAAAAATCCTCCTTATTTATAAATTTCTTCAAAAACAAGATCATGGACTATTTCAGCAGATAAGGGGTCTTCATATAGATTTAATGATTTTTGGTGCCCCTTGATTACGATATAAGAACGCCAACACCTTTTTTCCGGATCCATTTTTTTGATATATGTGGTTCCTGTAAATCCAAATAGGCCGTTTCCCCTTTTGGAAAGCCCATATTTTTTCCTGGCATCTTCGGATCGGGTTTTACCCTTATTACTAATACTTAATTTTTTGCGTGTGCTTTTTGAAGGAGATACCCCATAAAATGGATTATTTTCTCCTTTTTTAGCTTCACTCATCTTTTTACAGGTTTCTTTAGATAATTTTCTACCCATAAGTGATTCACTTATCTTTTTACGGGTTTCTGTTGAGTGAAATTCCCCATACATCCCATGACTTTCGCCACTATTTTTTAAACTAATTTTTTGTTTAGTTTCTGGAGAATGTTTCCCATTTGCCCCTCCACTTTGAAAGTTATATCCTTTAGAATGGTTTAAACAATCATAATAAGTAATATAGGCTACTTCAAGCTCATCCAACGTTTTTTTATCTGTGGCATAATTTAAAACAATAAATTTAAAATTAGATTCACCATATTTATTAAAAGCATTCTGTAAATGAAAGTTTGCATGCCTTCTATTTTTTAAATTATAAAAATGATGATATTTCCTAAGGCAGGGGTTTGAAGTTGTCAACCCAATATAAATCTTACCGTTCACCAGATTTTCTATTTTATAGATATATCCATATACCATATTTTTTAACTCCTTTAGATTCACGCCCTTAACTCCTACTTTTACGCCTTTGTGATAGGCGTGGTGAGGAGTGGAGTTAAGAATACTCCTCACACAAGATAATATATGAACTTTAAAGTATATAAATCCTTTTAATTCGTTTTCATGAGCTCTTTGGCTCTTTGGTCAATATAAAATATTTTATGATCTACTCTAACATCTTTATCAATTGAAAGGTGTAAAAAGGCTTCTGGAAGAATTGGTAACTGCATACTGTCACTATACCCCCCATATCCAAGGAATGCTCCCGTAAAAGCATAGTACCTTCTTTTAAGCCCATCATGGGTTCTTATTGGAATTGTGAAACATTGGCAACGGTGATTATGGCCATTTAAATAAATTGTAGCATTAATTGCCTGAGTATTCCTGATAAATGCACTTTCGGCAGTATAATGGTGTTTTGAACTGCCTCGGCCATGTGCAAGATAAATATCAATAATTTCATCATTTACTTTAAAACTGTCAATTGTTTGATTCCCATAATCACAATTTAAAGCATTAGCTATAATCCGGGTTAAATCAAGGTCATAGTCTTTCTCTAATCTTAACTCATGGTTTCCTTTACATAAATAAACTATATCATCTTTGAATGGTTTGAAAAAGTTTATAACATAATCAAGTTGATCATCAAGACTCATGGTTGCTTTAAATGCACTGTTGGCTAACTGTTTGGTTGCTGATTCTGCCAGATCCCCCATGAGGTATATTCGTTTTGGGTTTTTGATTCTGGTTACTAAATCAGCCCAATAGTTTAGGTAGTCCTCATTAAACTCAGGGCTACCTATATGGAGGTCCCCACAAGGAAGTATATACACCCTTTCTTTATCTTTTAACGTATAACTGTCCAAGTCAACCAAACCCCCATCTTTGTTTATAAGAATAAATAAGTGTTTATAAATGGTTATAGTAAAAAAACTATAATATTATAGTAAAAGTACAATAGTCCTATTGTACTGCAATAAGTTCAATTTCTTAATTGAACCAAATACGGTTCAATCTTCGTCCTCTTTCTTTGAGGGTGCGAAACTCCGATGATCCGTATCCCGTTTCCAGTAATGGTCATAGTAATGTTGATTGTCATTCAAAGCCATACCCTTTCACCTTCTCATCGGATCATAATCTAAATGTCTTCGGTCAGGAACACTCCTACCAGATAAATACAAACTCCCATAACTAGCATAATAATGATGAAATGGGCCAATAATATGACAATAACGATTCTCAAACGGGTAACTGATTTGTTCCCTACCAGCAACATAAGCCGGGGGACCACTTAATACAAGTCCGCATCCTTTGCAGACTATTTCATCCCGTATTAGGTCATGTTCAAAGTTACTATGGTGTGTGTCACACTCTGGACACTGCGTGTGTGTAATTAGTTTAATGGTGTCGTTTACAGTTTCTAAGCCTTCATCTAAACTTATATTTGTTTCTTCCACCGATAATGTAATGTTTTAACCCCCAAAAGTGTAAAAGAATTTAAAACCGGTTTTTGGGGAGGGGATGGAGAATTTCACTTGACAATTTCCATTCACTCCCTTCATTAGAACACAGTTACCATTTAGAGAAAAAGTATTAGTCCTCTAAACTATCAATTATTGCAGACTTTAATTTAAACCGCCTCATTGATTTAGCAATTACCACCATTTCTTTCTCAAAATCATCACACATATGAGGTCCTAATCTATCAGACCCTAATGGGTCTTTCCGGTCTTGCCATCCCCTTCGTCTCCTAAGTTTCCGATATTTGGCTACTCGTATTCTTACCTTTTCCCTTGTTGCTATCCTTGAACATTCTTCTCCACAGTATTTTTGACGGTTGCTTTTTGGATGAAATTCTGTTCCACACAAAGGGCAAATTTTCATTAAAAAGCTACCCCCTTGCTAATGATTCCCCAAACCATCCAAGTACATATTTAGAAAAAATATTAACCCACCACTTACGCTTAAAATTAGTCTTAGCGTGACAAGATAGACAGAGAGTAATCAAATTCAATGGAGATGAGTTTTCTTTATTATAATCAATATGATGAACTACTAACCCCCATTTAGCCCCACATAATTGACACTGATCCTTATCTCTCTTTTTAATCCGATCTTTTAATTTATCATTAAATTCAAGTGGATAAACCTCGTCCCCTATCCCTTTGTAATAATAAGGACGTTCCTTTTCAATAGCACATTTTGTACTACAATAAATCATTTCACTTTCTATAAATCTATGAGCTAATCTCTTTTTTCCAAATCTAATCTTTTCAGAAAGTATATTGTAATTTTTAGAGTTTACAACATATTTTCTATTCTTTTTAATATTCTTACCGCAATTGTGACATTTTGTTACAAATTTATAATCATAACAATCAGGACATAATGGAACAAAATTTTTATAATTAAACTGTTTTCCACATTTTTTACATGTCTGTTTTCGTAGTTCCGTTTCCCTACATAATTTAGAGCAATATACATTTTTAGCGTTTATATATTTCTCATGAATATAAAAAGGCTTGCCACACTTCTTACACGTTTTAAGAATATGGTCATCCTGCCCTTGCTTATAACAGTCATAAGAACAATATTCCTTTTTCCATTCATCTCTTTTAAGTAGACTTTTACCAGGGTTGAATAACTGTTTACATGATGGACATTCAATTTTATTTCCATCTCTGGCTAAGATTTTTTTAGTTTCCATTCTCGCATCCGAACAGTTTTTACAACAGCATATATGTTTTGGTTGACATTTGATTTTTTCATACTCTTTACCACACCATGCACAAATCTTTGACGTTTTAACTCCCCCATATTAATTATATTAGTCCATTATACTATATAAAGATTTATATACTTCTTAATCCAATAATATTAATCCCTTGAATGATTTTCATCACCTTGGAATAAAAAAAATGTTAATCATCCCCCTTTATATCAATCCCGTGCTTCTTTAACACTTCTAACGGAGCGATATAGTTTTTAGATTCCCATCCATAATTATCACTCCAGAAATATCCTAAATCGTACATTAATGATTTAAATTCTTTTACTGGTAAATCTATTTGTAGTTTCATCTTGTATCATTCCTCCTCTTCTTCTAACATTTCACGATACAAATCTCCCTGCATCCAATTCCCATTAGGCCCCCACACTACAATATTATCCCTAATCTCTTTACAACACATGCCGGGGCCTTCCAATACTACTTTAACTTCTTTACCTTCATTGTTGGTTACATTGAAGGTTATCCTTTGCTTACCTTCTAATATTTTCTTTAATACATCCATGTTATACGCCTCCGCTTTCAACGTTCACCCTTTCACCCCCTCAGTCGTGGTTTGTTGTAGTGTCCAACACGACAAGTGATATATTTCCTTAGAGGTATGGTCATATTTGAATCCCCGATTATCACTGGATGGGAGTATGAATACTTTTTCCCGACAGATAGGACAAACATCACTCATCATTTCACCGTCCAAACACTCTCATAATTCCCCTCATAATCTAAAAATCCTAAATGATTCACATTTCCATTCTCAAAATCAAGTTCGGTAAGGCCTTCCATGGAAGGGATACTATCAACCGTAACCCAATAATCACAACCTTTGTGTTTACAAATAAAATGGCCTTCAAAAGTTAATGCAATTAAAAAAGGATTATCGTTATTAGGCACATCAACATACGACCGAAAGATGGTTCTTTCAGTAACTGGTAGAATATATCCAGTTATATCTCCAGGGAATACGCATCCTTCAAATGCTTTAAAGATTGGTATCCTAATGTCTTCCATTTAAATCACTTCCCATGTACTACCATTCCATCGTTTATTATACACTGTTTCCATAACAAAACAAAGCCACATAATCTCAAAGTTTGTTGTCATAAACTCATAATTCTTCATTTTAGTTTCGGGAACTCCACACCTTAAATGATAATCTAACCAATTGGTCAAATCACCTAATATTCCCAAATATGTTTTGTGTTTGTTTATAGAGTTTGAATAAGCATAGACAAACTGAGCATCTGAATTTAAATATATCTCTTGGAGGTCTTCCTGTCTTGGAACCCAGAAATAACCATCTAAGTCCTCATCTCTTCTAAAATTATTGAGGACTGTGGGAGTAACTTTAACAAAGTGACAGTTTCCATCTCCACCAATCCATCCAAATAAGTCATACAAGGTGGGTTTCCATCCCTCTTGTATCTCAGTGGCTTCTTTACACATTTTTATAAAAGTTTCATCCATCCTTATTCCCCCTCTAAAATATCCATAAAATCAAGCAATGATTGATAATAACCCTTAAACAACTGGAATGGAGCATCACGATTAAATATTAAGTGATCCCTAAGCTTATCCCATTTCTCTTTATAATTATTATTTTTATCAAGCCCATATATTTCAATGGCAATATCAAAACCATCATTTCTACCTTGGATATATGCCTCTTCTTTTTGTCTTGCCACTTCTTTTTTAAACCATTCGCATATTTTATCATCCATTCTAATCACCTCTCAAAATAATATTCCTTAATGTTATTTGCTTTGCGTTCTCCTATCCCATCCACACTCATCAAATCCTCAACCGTGGTTTTACATAACTCTATAATACTATCAACCCCCAAAACATCTATAATCCTCTTAGAATACTCCAACCCAATCCCAGGAATACAACTAACCATAGCCTCTAAAACATCCCCATCACTAACAGCCAACCTCCTAACCTTATCTAAATGTTTAAGTGAACCATCACTTTTCTCCATCAATGCCTTTGACAAGGTGAAAAAATCCCTATTAGAATCAACATTAAACACTGGGATTTTATACCGTGCCGATATACTCGCACATGCCCCTAAAAACTGTTTCCGAGTGAAAGAAGTGTGTTTCATAACCTCTTCTTCATCAAAACGTCCAACAATAATTAAGTAAGGGTGTTGGTAATTTTCAATCATATTCTGCAACTGAACCCATAATCTCCCCATAACGGAAGATATAAAATCTTCTACTGTTTTCCTTTCACAGCAAACGCTGTTAGTGGGGTAAACCAAATCTCCAACAGGCAACATTGTAACCTCCCCTGTTGAAAAAGTTTTAAGAAATAATTCTTTAATATGAGAGGGTTCTCTAGAATCTAAGAACACATTACTCATATAATGCCCCCATAACTAAATCATGAACTATCTCAGCACTTAATGGATCATTGAAATACCCCAAATGTTTATTACGGCCATTATAGTGAATATGAGATCGCCATGGTATGTTTTCGGGATTAAGATCCTTCCTAAAGTGAGCACCAGTAAAACCAAATAACCCCTCTCCTCGTCGAGTTATACTCATCTTTTTGATGATGTCGATGGGACGTTTTTTACCATAATACGGATGTTTTTCACCAGAAAGATTGGGACGTTTTTTACCTTTTTTGGCTTTGCTAATTTTATTACGAGCGGCTTCACTTAATTTTTTGCCATAAATTGGAGCCAGTGGTCCCCTTTTCCCATACATATGGTTATTTTTACCAGAATGGGCCTTGCTCATGTTCTTACGAGCTTTTAGGGATGCCTTTTTACCTTTTCGGGCTTTGCTAATTTTCTTACATGTTTCTTCTGAATGTTTCCCATTAGCTCCCCCTCTTCGAATGTTATATCCATTTTTATCATTCAAACAATCATAGGAATTAATATAATCCTCTTCTAATTTATCAAGAACCCTTTTAGAAGTAGCGTATTTTAGAACAGTGAATTTAAAATTAGATTTGCCATACTTATTAAAAGCATTTTGCAAGTGTGAATTGTTATGCTTATTATTTTTTAATTCACATAAATGGTTTGATTTGCGTTTATATGGGTCTTGGGTTGTTTGACCAATATACACTTTACCATTTAGGGTGTTCACTATTTTGTAGATATATCCATATACCATACTACCTGACTCCTTAAATTTAACTCCCTTTGACTCTGATTGCACCCCATGATTGGAGTTAGGGAAGAGCGGAGTCAAAGAACACTCCTCCCTAGTTAATATATTGTGTGAACTTATATACATACTTTTCCCCTCATATTTCCACCTTGAATATTGTTCTTTGGAATAGCTTTTTACATCGTACGCATAAGCCCACTACAATCATCTCAAAACAATCATCATCAGCCACTGTTATTGGATCATCGGTTATGAGTTCCTGGTATTGCCCACAATATGAGCAATGATCATACATCGGCTTTCACCCCCTCAGTCGTGGTTTGTTGTAGTGTCCAACACGACAAATGATATATTTCCTTAGTTTTATGGTCATATTTGAATCCCCGATTATCAGCGCTGGGGAGTACGTGTACGGGTGTTTGGCAGATAGGGCAGTTATTCATTTAATCCCCTCTTTTAAATTAATAAACATGTAGTCTGGGAATTTGAATTGATCTACTTCTAATACTTCAAGCCCAAATACTTCTTTACCGTCCCAATATTTTTCAATCCCCCTCATCCCCGTTTCAACGGTTTTATAAAAATCAGATCTGATTAAAACAGTGTTGTACCTTGAATAACTTTTAGCAACATCTTGGTAAAACATCTCAAACTGATCACAATCTTGCATCCGTATCACCTCTCGAAGTAGTATTCTTTAATGCTGTTTGCTTTGCGTTCTCCTATCCCATCCACACTCATCAAATCCTCAAAACTGCAATGTAGGTAAGTATTCCCCCTGACCTTTACTATTTCATCCCGTTGTAGGATGAAATCAATCACACCTTTGCTTTGGTTTAGTTCAATCATGGTTTCACCCTTTCAAATAAATCAATAACATCTTCTTTAAGTCTTTCAGCCATTTTAAGCTCAAAAATAGCCTTATAACATTGTTTTTCCTGTTCTTTTGTGTAATGAGTTAATCGACTGAATAAATATATTGGCCCCTTAATTTCCTCAATGTCATTATCAATGAGCCTTAGAAGGTATTCTTTTAAATCAATATCGTTGGGCTTGTTTTTACAGTATTCACAACTTATACATTCTAATTCATCATGTATCTTACACATTTTCATCTTTTCACCCCTACCATATTCTCAACAACCCGTAAACACTTAGCCACATAATCAGCCTCCGACATCGCCATACGACCATTATTGCAGGAGCAGCAGATAACCCGACAATTACCCGGCTCCAGGACACGGTGCTTAGGGTTCACCACATCCAAACTAACCTGATTAGGCAAAGTACATTGACTATTCCCCGACTTTGTGGGGACTAGTTTGCACTGGCAGAAGTAACACCCCGTCTTCATAGCCTCCACAGCCATATCATATATCTCCGCCCGGTGTATCCGTACCCGGAAGCCCCTACGCTTATGATCCCGCCGAGTGTTCCCAGCCCACTTCCACAACCTATCCATAACATCACCATCCATACACATCACCCTCCTATTTTATTAAATAATCAAATATTTTTAATATTGTAACTTTGTAACTTTGTAACTTGGCTAAAAACGTAACCAATTTGTAACTTTGTAACTTTGTAACCTGGGGATAACACTCTCTTTTTTTTATACCCCCCCCTCTCTCCCCACCCAAGTTACAAATCACAAACACAATAATCCACTCCTTAAACATTTTTTAACACCCTCAAAACTCCTAGTTTGTAACCTGTCGGATCAGGTTACAAAAAGTTACAACTCAAGTTACAACCTCATCCTCTAACCCTTTTTGTTCATCTGTTTCGGTTTGATACAAAAAGTTAATAAAATTTTTTAAAGGTATCTTAATAACCTTGGTTGGTTTATCAAACCTAACAGCCTGGTATTTCCACCCCATTAATTCAGCAATCCCTTTCAACGGTTGACATACCTTCAATTCCTTATGTACTTCTTTTTTAAACCCGGTTGTTAAACAGACATATTGATTGTTCTTTGATTCTATCGGTATCATCCAAGGTATTAATCGTTCATTCAGCACACTCCACACCTTTTCTTTGAAATTCTTACTTTCTTTGAGTTTAGATGTGTAATTATCCAAGTCTTTGGGCTTCCCATCCACTTCATCAATTACTTGCACCCGACCATAAGCCTTGTTAATACATTCCAAGAGGAATATTCGCACCTCTTCACGGTGTTCCTCATCCATATCCTCCATACTCTCAGACCGGCTCCAACCATAGATCCAATTATCAGGACGAACCCCTGCCTCATAATACACCCTTGTAACCAGAGTATCACAAAGTTCCTTCCATTCCATTTGTAACAAATCAGGGTTTTCCATGAACTCTTTAATCACAAATTGGCTGATGGGTTTTAAGAGGTTGAATTTGCACCGTTTATGGTTTTTAGTCTGCCATTCATCCTCAAACGCATCTACTTCTTTTTGAGTTTTCATTTCACTGTGGGTGAAATTGAGAATGATAAACCTTCTAACCAGTGCATCGTCATCAGGTACAAATAGGTTTGCGGTGAAAATGACTGGAGCATAAGCGGGTATGTTTCTGAACCTTCGGCCTTCATATCTTCCCCGGCCTGTTGGTCTTTCTATTGCTCCTTTTATCATTTCAGTTACGCTTACCCGGCTAAATGCTCCTGCAGGTTCATTGACTACTACTGGGAATGTGGATTGACTGATTCTATTACCTACTCTTGCAACGGTGTCAAACATCCCCCCTGTTAAGTCAGTGTCAGGGGTGGGTTCATCCCATAAATATAGGACCATTTGGCCTAGTGTGGATTTCCCACTTTTAGCCTTCCCATACAAATAAAGCCAAGGAGCCCATGTTCCTAGTTGTTTCATACTGTAAATGAATGGGCTGATAAGTCCCCATTTAAAAATAGTAGCTATCTTTGTTTCATGGCCCTCGAATGAGTGTCGTAAGTCATCTAATACTTTAAGTGCTTGTTGAAGTTCATCGTTTGGGGGCTCGAAGGTTTCATATTTCACTGTGATGATTTTGTTGGTTTCTGGAGTGTAAAAGAATCCTGGAGTTTCAATATCTGTTTTTATCTCAGCATATTGTTCCCGGATCATTTTATTCATAATAGCAGGTAAACAGTCATTTACCATACGGTTGTTGATTACATGCCCTGATTCGATTAAATCGTTTTTAATGTCATCTAATAAGTCGGGGCCTGTTTTGATTGGTCGTGGGCTGTTATGGGTTTGCCATAGTATCTCAAATTTACGGGGTTCGTCTTCTAATGGGCTGTCAAAGATTATCACTTCGGAGGGGTAAGCTTCTATCACCGTTTTCTCTGTTGCTATTACCTTATCCCCAGTGTATTTTTCTTTTACGTGGATTATGCTTTTTTTGTCTTGGTTTGCTACGAATAGTTCGTTTGTTCCGATTCTGGCTGTTAGCATTCCATAGTGGATTGGTTTTTCTATGATGTCATTGATTTCTCGTTGTATGGTTTTGAACATATCTTGATCTGCTTGTTTTTCAATGGTTTCATATAGGCCACTTGCCCCTTTTAACTCAGTGTCTGGGAGGGTGTTGTTGTATGTGCGGTGGAGGACTTGGATTCTTGCAGACATCCCGTCTTCATCATCATGGCTTAATCGTTCTATTAATAATTGTGCTGATGATTCTTTGATCCCCTCTTTTTTCATAAACCCTGACAATGAATAAATTATATCATTCCTGTATGATTCCCGATAGAATGGTTTTAAAAGAGTTATAATGTGGTCAATATCGGATTCAGATAATTCACGGTCTGAATTAACATTATTAGATTTTCTGTTGGATTTATATGTCTTGTCTTTCTTAAAATCAGATTTTAATGGTTTCAGTTGGTGTTTAACCCACATTACCCCATCTTCAACAGTTAGGATGGGTTTATCCTGGTAAACAGTGTATGGTTCTTTGGTTTCAGGATGTATGCTTGGGGGAATTACAGTGTAACTTCCTTCATGCCCCCTTATCTCTATTTTATCAATAGGATAATCTTTTTTAGTACCAACCGGTTTTTCTGAATATATGTAAACATGAAATCCTCTTCCAGACTGGATAATCAATGTTTCAACATCTTCAAAGTATTGTAAAAATGAAGGGTCATCCAGATCCACTTGAGTTAAATACAATCCTTCTCCTAAACTATCTCCTAATATAACTCCAAGGTTTCCCTTATATCCTTTTAACAACCCACGAGGATACATAACACTTTGATATTTTTTCCATTTGTAGTCCTCTGGTTTATTTGGAGAGGGATTGGTTAATTTGAAATTGTATTTTTTTGATAATGGTTTTAGGGGGATGATATTGCAGTTGTAAAATTGTTTGGGGATTAATTTAATGGAGGCTTGTTTTTCTGTTTGAGTTTTTTCTGTTTGAGTTTTCAAGTTTATTTCCTCCTGTATTTTTCTATTATATCCCCTGCTTGGATTATAATTTCACGTTCTTCAACGTCCACCTCATTGTTATCCATTTTAGTTAATAAGAATCTGTTTAAGTCATTTTTAAGCCTTTTTATCCAGTTCATATTATATCATCCCCCCCTATCCCATTAAATTAATAACTTGATGAAAATAAAAAAAGAAAAGGGGGTGTGAGGTAGTGCACCTGCTAAAATCCATTACACTCACTCCCTTTTATTCTCTAAAGCTTTTGATTATGTTTTTCTGGTATTCGTTCCCATTGAACGTGGTTTTCTCAGTTCTGATTTTAACCTTGGCATTGGATAGTTTTCTAATCATTTCTTGACGGTTTTTAATACCAAACTCTTCAACCATCAAAGCCTGTAACTTTCCGAATGCACTTTTTTTACTATTCCAGTAACCATCACCATACTCACGGAGTCCCCCATAGTTGTCATAGGATTCCCTACCATCACTAAGTATCGTTTTAATTGTTAGGATGGTGTCGTAGAACTCTTTACCTTGACTATCCTGTTTGGGGTTGAATGCTCTTTTCAGCACCACTTCATCCACTACTGCGTTGGTGTTGGTTTCGAGGATTGGTTTACTACTTCCGCTGTCCTTAAAATCTTGTTCGAGTTTGTCCCTGATTTCTTCAAAGTTCACTTCTTCAAATTTGTTGTCTTCTTGGGCTTCGTTTTGGCTTTTGTAGCCGTCTAATGCTTGTTCTGCCATTTTTTCACCTTCTCTTTTTAGCTCTCTATTCTTATTCATCTGGTTAAAAACCGCAAACTATGGGGTTAAAAACGTTATATTCCCGTATCATGTGGTCCACGAGGTCTAATTCGCATTTTTCACAGTATGGATATTGGTCTTCACTGACCGGTTTCCCACATATTTGACATACTTCATAAGACATGCTTTTCACCCCGTACATACCCGTCTGGGTAACCCTACCTCTTCAACTGATGCTAAATCCACCAATGCACTGCACTCTGGGCATTCAACCTGTTCACGTGCATCCACTAATCCGTTAGTTGTGGACTGGTGGAATCGTTTACCACAGTTGAAACAGGTGTACCGTTTTTTTAACATTTCAATCACCTCTCCAATTATTTTTTTAATGGAATGGGGTGTGTGGAGTCGAACCACACCTTCACAGCCCCAATGAACCTTATTATCATATTTTTAACCACTCTCTCCAGAGGAGGCTTTTAGTTCACTGGTCTTACCTTGAACCCCTAACTGCATACCGTCTAAGTTCTGATTCCTCGTCGCCTTCCTTAAAAAGGTGGCATAATCGGATGTGGTCACAGACCGCACCCGGCACACCTCTCCTTTTTAGACTTTTATTCTGGGTTTTGCTGTTATTGATTTCTGGAGGGTTTAATTGTTGTTTCTTCATCAAATAACCCCCTCCACTCGCTTATTTCTGGTTAAATGATGAGCATTATCTAAACTGGCTTTTTGTAAGATATATCGGTGCCCTGTGACTTTACTCAATCCCTGTTTTCGTAATTGATAGGCAACACCACGAACATTATGCCCTAACTCGTCAGCTATTTCTTTCTGAGTCAAACCCTGCCCGTGGAGTTCTTTAAGCCGGTTCACATCTTCGGATGACCATGAGTTCTTTTTAGTTGCTAATTCAAGGACGGTCACCCTTTTGGCTATGCTGCTCCTTGTTCGGTTTAGGATGGTGCCCAGTTCTTCATAGGTGTGGTCGGGGTATAGTTTGATGAGTTGTTCATCTTCTGTGGTTGTCCAACGCTTAGCCATACTCATTGCCCCCAGTGTACTCCAGTACATGGTTGGTTTCCAGGGTTACGGGTTACATTCAAGTCTTCATCTACAAAGCCCATCATAGACCGTAACTCTAACGCTCCTTGGAATGAGAGTTTGTCTTCTATGGTTTTGAAGGTTAATCCAAGGCACCCGTCTTCCATGATGCACAGTATGGCAGTGCCTGGTAGTGTTATCCCAGTCTTAGCATGGAATAAGTCGTGGTAGTGTTTGATTAACCCGTTCATTGCGTTACTCATTCTGATATGCCCCCTGCTAGTTCCATCTCCTTAGTGGTGGCGGTGTTGTTTTTCCTCCACGGACATGATTGGTGGCATGGTTCACTCTGGCAGTCTTCGGTTCCGGTGACTGGGTTGAGTCCATGTTGCCATCGTACCTCATTACACCTGCATTCGTGTTGTCTTTCCTGGAGGCTTATCTCACGCTCCCAACTGAGAACCATCATTCCACCTCATTGGAAGCAATTATATCCATTACGCAGTGTGCCTTATAATCAGGGTCATCCACTGGTAAGGTCGCCATGTATGCTTTTATTGCTTGTTTCAAATCCTCTCCAAGTTTTATTTTTATTATTCTCATTTAAATCACCCCTATTTCATGCAACGCCCTAACATCTGATTGACAAAACAAACATAAACCAAGGAATACTACCCCAACAAAACAGGTCACCCAAACCCACGGAGGTATAAGGATGTACCATGGGGTGCGTGGTTTTTGTTTGAAAAGGTCTCTTTTAGTCATAATAATCCCCCCCTGCCTCTTCTAACATTCCTAAACCCTCGGCATAGCATTCTAAATCAGATTCTGAGATTTGATTATTTTCTAAGGTTTCAATCCTTCTTTCTAATTTTTTAATCCGTTTAAAAAGGTCATGGATTAATTCTTCGGTTGTCATGTGATGGTTTTCCAAATAATCCATACTATCAATGTTCATTCATTCCACCTCTGCTGCTATTGTTTTTTGTTGTCGGTGCAGGTCCCCGATTTCACGGGCTTCCTGCATTATCAGTTCCCCTAATTTCTCTACCTTTTGACAAGCCCTTTCCTGGCGTTTCTGCCGTTCAGCTTCCCTTCGTAAATGATTCCAAACTCCCATTTAGATCCCTTCTTCATGAGCAGTGGGTTTCCCAAAAGCACTGTAATCTATTATGATCGGTTCGATGTCATCCCAGTCCATGTCTTCAACACTTATATTTTTAGTTTGCATGTTTTTCCACTCCTACAATGTTTTTTTACAGCCCCCCACTGCCTTAGTTGGCTGTAGGAGTGCCGGGGGTTGGAAAAAAAGTAGTTCCCCGGCTTTGCAGATTGAAATAAGTTTCACCTCTGCCAATCTATACTTAGTATCTATTAGTATATATAATTTTCTAATAGGGTTCTATTAGAATATATCTTTGCAGTTTCAAGTCATCGTGGATGGTTTGTTTTTCAGGGTTCACATGTAATCTATGTGATGGCTGTGGTAAAAAAAGGTTAGTATGTGGGGGAATGGTTGGTGTTTTTGGCCCGACCATCATCTTGATGGGTTTGGCGTTTACACCGTCCATGTTGTTTAGGTATGCCTAAAAAATAGTATATTGGTCTTTCTAGATAAGAAGGGTGTGGGTGTTTCTTACCCTTTCAGTTTTAGGTATGGTTAAAAAATAGTTATGCAAATATACATTCCAATTCATGAACGATTATTGCATCTTCCCTAACATCAATGGCAATTTCCCATCCAAATAATTCATCCTGGACCCATTCAAACGTTAATTCTATTTCTTCAAGTGGCACTAACATTGCACATTCCTTACTTATGAACTTCTGCATTGATTCTTTATCTTTTTTAATTTCATGTGTTTTTTTAACTTTGTATATTGGTGGCATATTCTTTTTCCTCCCAAATCCCCACATCACTCAAATCTTACTAATATTCATAACCTTTTTACACATTGGACAGAACTCAGAAATATCATCATCATGTGTGAAAGTATGTACTCCAACATACCCACAATTATAACAATGAAATTCAACACTCATAATCCCCATGCTTTGGAGTTCAATATCCATTAATTTGATTTGGTCGTATTGTATTGCAGATATGATGTTGTTTAAGAGTTTTATTGTTTCATCTTTCCCGAATTGATATTGTATCCCTACCATTGTTTATTCCCCCACTTCTAATTTTAGTTTTAATCCTTCTCGGCAATCCTTACACAACCATAATAAACCATGTCCTCTATTCCTATATTTTGTTATAAAATAAATCTCGGTTTTTGTTAAGTTGGTGTGCCCATTGCATAAATCACAATCCCCATATGTTTCATGTATTTTTTGGGATTTTAAGAGTTTCCCAGTTTCACCCATGTTATTTCCCCCTAATCTTTAACAGGTTCAATCTCCTTTTTGTAAAATACTAACTTCCAACACAACGCCCGGTTCTAATTCAAACTCTTTAATAACCTCAGCGGGGATGGTTATGTCGCCTTTTTTACGCATACGGGTTGTGAAAGTAATAGGAAAGTTCATTAATAATCTCTCCGTTTGATTATTTGCCCTTCATTATTATTAGTTACTAAATTCACATCAAAAGAGATTCCTCCTGGAGCCCTTAGACGATACCATTCTATACAGCGGGAGCCACTACAAATTAAATCAATTTTTGTAGCTTTATAATCATGCCTTTCACACCAACTGCTAAAACTTTCATTATATAATTTTTGTTGTCCTTCAACTATTTTAGTCATTTCATATCACCATTTATATATAAGCCCTTCATTCTTTATATGTTTTTCCCTATGGTGCCTTTTATAAAACCTACTTCGTTAAACTAATGCTTACCGAAGTTCAACTGTACGGAATTTCCGAACAGTTCAACCCAAAACCACAAAGTATATAAGTGAGTAACTACAATGTAATAGTAGAGAAAGTTTAGAAATATAAAAAAAGTTGGTGAAAAAATGGTAAATGAAATATACAAAAAAATGGCAGAAGAACACGGCTTTAAAAACCCAGTACAAATCGCAGTAGACTATGGAGTACTTGATGGAAAAGATGTCCAAAGCACTGACATCCTAAACCTTGTTGATGAAACTGAAAAAGCTGTGAAAGTCAAAGACCCTAACGGGAACACAGCGTGGTTGCCTAAATCCAGAATTGAAATTGAAGAGATTTAAAGGGGGAATTGAAATGGATATGAAACTATGGAATTTCCTGGAAAGAATACAAACAATCAAAAATAAAGTGATATATTTTGAAAACTATGGGGAACGTGATGTTCCTGAAGGAGATCCCGAATCAGTATATCTTGAAATCAATGTGGAAGATGCTGACAGTGAAACCATTGAGGGAAGCTATATTCTATCTGCTGAAAACAAGGATAAACTCATGGGCTATGTGGGAAATATGAAAAAAGAATACTTTGAAGGGGAGGAAATAGTTGAAAACTGGTGAAAAGGATTGGGCTGATGTGAAGGTGGGTGTTCGGAGGAGCACCCACAAACGCCTTAAACAAATCATGAAGTATGGAGATACATTCGATTCAATAATTAATCAGATTATAGATGAAAACGAAACCCTTAAAAGACGATTAGAAACGGAAAGTGGAGGAGAATAAAAATGAGAATAAAAGAAATTAAAAAAAGAATGAATAATGATTTTTGGGCGGTTTATGAATGTGAGCACTGTGGATATATAACTGACGAAATAGCAGGCTATGATGATGTTAATTTCCACAAGAACGTGATTCCAAACATGGAATGTAAAAAGTGTGGATTAAAAAGTGGGGGTGACACTGGCTGACGCGGTGATTGAAGAAAAAAAATAGGGGAGAGAAATAGCCCAAAAGGCACATTCTCTCCCAAATAATACTTTGCTTATTTTGTTTTAATGTTTTATTCACGTCCTGCCGTCGTCTGAATTTATCCACGCCTCGTCGATAACCACCGGCTTAGCATAACTACTGCACCAGTAACTCCCAATACTGTAATCACTACTTGCAGCCGCTGCTAAATCCACATTAACCCAGTTACTCCCCAATTCTTTACCACGGACTTTTAAAATGATATGCCCTCCAGATTTGCAGGTTACACGGCAATAAAGGGCTTCGTAGTCCATGTCTTCGGCCACTGCTTTCCCTAACTGGCTGTGGTCGGTGCAGTTGAGGGGTTGGTTGTTTGCTAAGCGTTGAATCTCTTGTTGTTGGTTATATATATCGTTATAGTATCCCTGCCATGTTTTTGCTTTGATTCGGTTATAATACTCGGTGAAGGTGTTATAGGTGCCTACGGCTTTTTCCACGGCTTGGTGAAATGGTGTTTTATTGGTTTGGAATAGGTTGTAGAGTGTTACATAGTTCGGTAGTGCTTTGTTTTCATGGTACCATGCTAATACACGGCTAAAAGTGTATATAACATCATAGAATGATAGTTGTCCATATTTAGTGGTGTAAAGTGTTGGAGCATAACCATTACCCTTTATGAAGTTGTTAATCTCCTTGGCTAATTGGACGTAGTCCTGTTTTTGTAGTTGTGCCCCATCCTGGATATTACCGTTTATTTGTAGGGGGTTGGGGTAACTATCAGTGAGTATATCAAGTGGTTTGGGCTTAGTTAGTTCAACAACACTCGCACATACCATCCTGAGAAACGAAGCCCGGTTCACCTGCACGCCACCAATTGTGATTAATTCTGGTAGGTATTTGTTTCCTTGTATGAAGTTCCGGACATCTACACTTGCCTTTGCCACTTCGGTTATTGTTTTAGTTGTTATATTACCATTCCTCCTTATAGTGGTGTGTTTCAGATCTCGAGATCACACGAATATAATATGTGTGAAAATGAAAAAATTTAAAAATAAAGACAGCTAATGTAATTATATAGGGGTGATAGTTTATGTCAAATGGAAATGAAAGGGAAAAAGCATTATTCTTTAGATTGTTAGGGGCTACATTATTACTCCCCTCACTGATGAATTTAGATAAGTATATTGGGATAATCCTTTCAATTACCGGGGTAATCCTGTTCAGTTATGGTTTGAAAGTTGAATTAGAAAAAAAACATAAATCAAATATAACCTCTTAATTCAACCCATACCTGTACCATTTATATTCATTAGTTTTTCAATATCAGGTGAAGGTTGAACAATGTATATTTCTTTATTATCAATAGTTACCTTCAACTCCTGTTCTCCATTGTCCTTTAAGAAACCAATCACTAATTCAGGGTCTTTAACTATTTTTTTTAATTTTGTTTCATCTTTGAGGATTAGTTCAAAGTCTTGTTTCTTAACATCAACACTCACCATTTTACCACCATTTAATTTCTAAATTTCAGTGATTGGCGGGAAGTAAAGCATTAAACAAAGCACACTTACACCACCACTCCAAACAGCCCCGTCCCGCCTCATTACTCTGATTGAAAAACTTCCCCTATCCTCTGATATGTCTCCAATATTGGCATAATAATCATCTAGTAATGAGCCATAAACATTACAGTTTGGGATTGTGTGTACCGATTCTTCATTAAAGGGTAAGGATACTGTTAAGGACCCTGCCGGACTGCTACCATCATTTGTTACCACATAATATTTCCCATATACCCTTGGTGCGGCTATGAAATTACCAGAAGGGAAAATTGCAGAAGATTTGACAGTCCAATTGTCAATCGGGTTGATTTTAAGGTAATCCATTGCCACCCAATCTGTTTCTGCCAGTGTGGGATGTGATTTAACTAGAATCCTGTATTGATTGTTTTCACTGAAATTCAGAAAACCCGCCCCATTCCCGGCTTTGGGTGAAACTGAATCTACCCAACGGATAGTGCGTGATGTCAAACTTTGATTGCCATCTGCATCTTTTTTCCAATACTCAATCAAAAGCCCAGGCTTTTCATTAGTTAGGTTACTGAACCAACGGCAGGTTAATACGTGAGCACCATTCCACGCATTGAAATCAGACCACCCTGTATCCATTATTTTCTGATTAGGACCATATACCCCGGATTCTTCACCACCCCGTGCATCAGGGTTTGATATAGGTGTGGAATCATCCCCACTGTATACTGTTGAATCTATTACATTGAAAATATTCCTATGCACCCCTTCCGATCCCATTTTATATCACCTCATACACATATTCTAGATTGTTGAATACGATATTTGTATTTTTATCCCCATGTATTTTGATTCCAAGCCTTAAAGCCATGTACATGTCAATACCTTCATATCCAAGGTTGAAAGTATTCCTGGTTAACATCCCTTGAGGGGTTGTGTCATATGCTGTTTTCTTTTGTTCAGTTACTGTGAGGTATCGGGGCCGTTTGAATCCATCACCATTACTGTATAAAATTGTTGTATCATTCTCTCCAGGAGTGTCCGGACTTACCCCCGTACTACTAAATGATTCTTCTCCTGCTAAAAATCCGGGGGTGGGATATGTTGCCATGTACGGATAATATCTGACAAAATCATAATCTGCATTAATAGCAGCCGGTGTTTCCCTTGCGGTTAATCCGAAATAACCGGTATTGAGGGGGCCATCTGCATCTATACTGTACAATATTTGTGTTCCATCATAGAAGATTTGAATTATATTTGTCAGCCCTGATTTTCTTATCTGAATTTTATAGTCATGCCAGTTACTGTCAAGTGTGAAATCGTACATGGAAAGGGTGATTGGTGTTCCGTTCACATATTTTGTGAGAACAAATCTTGCAGGGCTTGACCATCCAGTGTATTGGAAGAAATATCCAGTGTTTGGGGGGTCTCCTGCCCCCGATAATGTTCCATTCCAACTGAATACGAATTCAATGTTTTGTTGTTTCCTTGCTTTGAACTCAAAAATATATGGTGCTGTGTATTGGTTTTTTGTCCTTAAATAAATCCTGTTAGTCCCATCACTGTTAACTCGCAGTATTCCCCCTGTTTCAGTTATGCTGCCTCCACCGCCACTAACAATCTGCCATTTATCGGGGTTGATAATGTTATCATCAAAATCATCTGCAAAACTAAATACACTGTCTATATTGCTATGTAGGGTTGCAGAAGCGTTTCCATAGTACATGAAAATTCCAGTTGTAGCATACGGATAGGGATAGTTAATCCAAAAATCAGCAGTGGTCCCCGAGGTGTAACTATGCCTATAACTGCAAATAGGTGTTCGGCCATCAGGGCCAGTGAATCTAACATCACTGAAATCAGTTTTCATCCCAGAAACATAATTGACAGTCAGTTTCACTGGAAAACTTGTAATACTATATTCCTCACTTCCCTTAATGATGTTTTGTCCTTTTCTTTTTGTCCATCCGTTTAACCAGACAGGTTTCAGTATTATACTTTCATAATTCATCCAAGGTTTGGGTAGTCTTATCCCTACCTTTCCAGCTGGGGCTGTTACATCTGTTTTAATTAGTGTTGCAATTCCCCTGGCATTCATAAGGTCAAATGATATATCCTCAGTTAAGGGGGAACTTGGCAAACTTGTTACAAGACTTTCATTTATTAGTTCACTTGTACCATTTGTGAGGATTCCTTCAAGTGTAATGGTTGCATAAAAATCTGTTGGAGGTGTGGTATTGTAACTTCTCGTCCATTTCAATTTGACATTATTCCACGCAAAATTTGAAAGGAGTGGTGGGGCAAAGGTGTATTTGAAGAATCCATCTTGCATCTCCTGGTTTTCAGGGTCTGGATGGTACACTGCCCCCATTTGGTCATTGTATATAAATTTGTCATGAGTTAATCCTTGTTGGATTAAATGTGAACCTGGTATTATTATCCGATTAGCTACCATTTTAACACGATCTCCTTCCAAATGCCCCTACACTGATAAATCCCATGTTGTTTAATGTTGCACGGTTGTACATCATTCTACTGTTGATTCCTAGGTATGTTTTCAAATTTTTCTCCAGTTTACCCATAACTTGATTATAGTAGCTTCCGGGCCGGTTCACACTCACCCTGCTAATATATCCCTCTTCCCGGGTTATGGAATGGGTAACTGTCTTGGTGCTATAATTCCCTGAAAGGGAATGCCCCGCTAACTTACTTACCATGTACTGTGCGGGGTTTAAAAGAGAGGTTCCTTTCAATATGATGGTGAAACTTGCCAAGGGGTAACTGTTCTGTTCTACGTGTCTTTTTGTTTCAATATCTGCATCTGTCTGATTGTTTATCTCAGTAGCATCCTCATAATCTTCCCATGCTCCGGGACCATAACGGGCAATACTATCAAGGTTTTCATACTTGCTAATACCTGTCCGGTCTTCATCTCCTTCTTTGTAATGATAATGCATTAAATGGCGGTTACGGATGGTTTCATAAGGAGCATAACTTTTATCTGTTACTCCTAAAACATTCACACCCTCAACAGCCTGTACTGGGCTTTGCAGGTTCATTTCTGGGGACATCATGAATATATCGGTTGCTCTTGTGCGGCCGTAATCCACCCAGGCCACATACTCTAATTTCTCAAGTATTTCATTTATGACCTCATAAGGGTAACTGGTTTCCTGTTCCACCTTCATTTTCTTATTTAGTGTTGATGGATAGGCTGTTAATCCTAGTAAATGAATTATACTGTTTTTCCGGAAACTGATCTGGTTTGTTGTAACATTTGGGTCCCTTACAACTATTTTAGACACATGGTATTCACTGGATGGGGCGTAACGGTCAAATGCTTTTTTCAATTCAAATTTCCCTAACTGTTCTATCCCATTTAGGGTGGGTTTTAATTGTCCAATCAGGTTACTTGCCCCGGGTTTGCCTGTGAAAAGGATTGTATAGGTTTTTGCATTTGCAATTGTTTCCCCTGCCTTGTGCATTGTCACTTCAATATTGAATTGTACCCTTGTATCATTCCCACAGCTTTCTCCACTTGTAATATATTTCAGGCATAAAATGTCATCCTTGGCTGCATCAAAGGGTCTGTCTGGGTTATCCCATAATGTCATATAGTAATTGCCGTTTGAGACCACTCCACAGCCATCGTAACTCAATGGGTCATAACCTATACGGAGGCCTTTACTTGGACTGTATGCCTTGTTAAACCCATTATTCGCAATTACACCATTACAATCATCCGGGTTGGTGAAATCTAAATTAAGTGTGTAAGGGTACAGTATCCCATAATTTAAGGGACCATATTCACAGGTTTCACTGCAATGCCTGATACTTTCCAGGGCAGATCCGAATTGGACCACGGGGAATGTATAGGTATCATCTCCACTGGGTGCAATTCCAATATAGTAGTTTGTATAGACTGGTTTCCGGTAGAAATCAACTACCCTATCCACCCCATGGATAGTTATTTGGGTGTTATCATCGTTTTCATCAATTCCAAGAACATACCCTCCAAACTTAACCCTTGTATCCTTCCAATCACTGCCAACTGAGATGTTGAGTATATCCATGAAATCAAAGACTTTCCGGCTGAAAATGTTAAGGTTAGGGTCGTTCCATTCCTCCCTGAGTGGTAGGGTTATGTCTGCACTGTTTAACTCCCCCATGCTGTTCTCGGTGAACTCTATTTCGCTCCAATCAAGCCGATATTTGCTTTGTCTGTGGTCGCTACTGTAATATTCAAGCCTGTACATTTGGAGGTAATCTACCCAGGCATCTAATCCATCCAATTCTATCTTGAAATCATGCCAACCCTCATTTAACTCAAGATAACCAAAATCAAGGTAACGGTAATGTTCACTGTACCCTGTGAGGGTGTTTATCTGTCCAACCAGTTTGTTGTCAATATAAAGTTTTACAAACTTGTTCCCATTAACAGGCTGCCGACTAGCCCGGATTAGAACCCAGTGTAATCCTTCCTTTTTTATGTACCGTTTCGTTGTTAGGTTTGCATTGGTTAAACTTGGCCTGTGCCCTGCTAACCCTACAAGGGTGGCTCCAAGATGTTCTCTTTCATAAATCTGACTATTGCTTTTATCCCAACTGGTACAGGGGAATTTGTAAATGTTTGAGTGGTCCCTAGCCCATATTTCCACCTTGACAAAAGGGTCCTCTGTATGGACCACTGAGGGGCTGCTAATCAGTTTGGGTTGGAACTCTGCACTAATCATTTATTTATACTCCTTGTAATGCTATTCCCTGTTTTGTTGGGCGGTAAAACTCCCTAGCTAATGATAAGTAATAGTTATCACTGATAGGAGGTTGCATCTGGTCGTAGACTCCTATTCCTGTAATGTCACTGGCAGGTATACTGTCACTTTTAATCGTGGTGGGGTCTTTTTTCATGATAAGCATACCATAACGGTTTGCCGTGAGAGGGGGTATAGGATATATTGTTTGATTTGCCACAGGACTTGGAGCTAATTGGAAAATATCACCATAGAACTCTGCACTTTGTTGTCCATCCGTGTATATCATCAAGTTTAGTTTTTCTGCTTCCGAAGAGATGACAGTATGATATATATTACGTATAGAAGGGGTTGACGTTAAGGTAAAAGGAGCACTACTGGTTGTGTTTAATGCAGTATCATCTGATTTTCTTTCAGTTATTAGTAGTTTCCATGTTCCAGTTCCTTTTAAATACACTCTTCCTCCAAATATAAGCCCCGTGTTGTTTCCTGTTAGTAATGAAACCTCGTCTAAGTAAACACCCTCCGTGGCTTGGAGGTTTTTACTTGTACACTTCAAATGGTATGTTCCATAACTGGCCCCACTGACTCGTTCTAGTGTGCTACTCACATCATTGAATCCGTCTAATCCTTCTTCAACACTATACATGTTAGTTGTTAAAAGGTTGTGAGGGTTGAAGTGTAGTGAATAAAATTGGGTGAGCATTGAAACATCCGCATCCGCAGCCAACCCATTACTGATCACTCCATCATGGTAACAACTAGTATTCTTAGTGAAACCAATATCATCATTGGGGTGTTCCACATAAACAAAAGGTTTACCCGCCCTTAAAGTCCAGAATGTCCTGTCTAATTGGAGGGTGAATACATCCTTTGAAACATAAAATGGACGGATTAATCGGGTTAAATGGCTAAAAGTGAAAGTATTAGCCAGTATATAGCTTGTTCCATCCCAACAATACATTTCCACCCCATTACTGGTGGGGACAAGTTTGATTATTCCATTTGTGAAATTGAATTTACCAATACTCAAATCTGTTTCGTTATGTGTAACCAACCGGGGCACACTATCCGTATAATTACTGTTCCATCCTTTTACACTGCCCTTGTAATAATTAGCCGGGTCTATCTGGAAATTCAAAGATTCACTTAGGTTTTTAAAACATTGAATATTACCTTCTGCGCTGGCCCGGTAAAAAGTAGGGGCCAGGTTAGGGGTGGCATCTGGAGGTAACACTACAACATTGGGTTTATCACTTTCAAGGTAATTGTAAACCTTAACATCACTAATACTCATACTATTAGTTGTACTATCTCTGTTCAGGTAATATACTCCCATGTATAGGTCTTTCCAAGCCCCCATGTTGGTCGGGCCGTAAAAAATTGTACTGAAGCCAGTCCATGACCCACTGACATACCGGTTCAGTTCAACCCGCATATAATACTTGCTATCAGTGGTTAAACGGAATTTAAATGCTGTTGGACTGTTATCCACAGTTATAGGTACAAGATTCCACCATGAACCCCCTCCAGGGCTCCCTATCGTGTGCACCTGGTAGTATTGGTTAGATGTGCTTACACCTAAACTCACCATGTAACTGTCATTCCATACCGGGGGTGTGGAACTGCTCCGGTTTGGGCTGAACCATACATTTATATCCTTATCCTTATTACCAGCACTTGGCTTATTCCCCGGATATAATGTAAATTCCATGATGAATCCATGGTCAAATTGAGTCCTGTGATTGGTCCACACTTGACCGGGAACACCATCAGTGTCTGCCCCTCCACTGAAAACTATTTGACCCCCACTACTAGCAATAGCTCCATTTGCCATCCTATACTTACTTGCAGCGAACCAGTCATTTGTAGTGTCAAAATCGGCCCCAGACTCGTTAATGATGTATGCAGGGGTTAAATCCTCATAACTATGTTCAATATCGGTCCCATCCTCCCCACCCCGGGTATAGTGCACGGTTAATATTTCATTTAAATCATTACTAATCATCTCACCATTCATAACAACCTTAGTCTTTCTCATATTCACAAAATACTGCATAGGGTCTGATAAAACAACCCAACCCTTCAATATACCAGTGTAATTATTAATGGAAAGGTTAGAATCGACAGGAGATTGTAAAGGTAATAAACCCCATCGATTATGCCTGCTATGGACTATACGGGGGTTGGTTGTGGAGGACCGGCTAACAGGTTGGCATAAACCAACCAGTTGTTGGGCTTCCTCCGGTGTGCATTTAATACTCAGATTAAACTTACCCTCCTCTGATTCCGGGTCCACTATTTCATGAGCCTGGCCCAAACCAATCGGACCTATCTTTGCAATATCAGTCATTAGTTTTATCTCCCAAACTGGTATGTTTTCACTCTTCTAGCTTCCTCATCAAAAGCGGTTTTAGCAATGTCTTTGATCTGTTTTTTATACTCATCCATACCCACAAAGGGGCCACCGATTTGTATTGCTCCCTCATGGAAATGCACACCTCCTCCAGTATTTCCCGGTCCTTGTGGAGGAGGAGTATAAGTGTTTGCTAAAGCCCGTCTTGTGGGATCATAATCCACTCCATTTGCACGGAGCCACACATGACTCATCCCATCATAAGTTCCCCAAACCATCTCGGTGGGAACACCAAAAAGGCCATTAATCATGCCCATTAAACCGAGAGTTGTGTCAAAACAGTTCCCTCCATCAAAAACAGCATCTATTGGGTCCTTCAAGTGTCCCCCATAAGCCATATATTCCAGGCCCGGACCGATGTCTGTCATAAATTGGGCAACAGTCATGTCTTTAGGACCATTAGGTGGGGCCCACTGCCCTCTTAGTAGCATGGCGGCCATGTCAAAGGGTTGGCCTCCAATAACACTCCATGTATGGGGGATTGAAGTTCCATTCCATACTCCGTTCTGCATCCCCGCACCTATACCGAAACGTTGCCCAGCTTCACTTTGGAGGAATTGTGCCCCATCATAACAGTTACATGAACCACTATCCCACACTTCCTGGTTGCTTTTCTGGTCACCCATGTAGAAAGTGTATCCAAGGTGTGATGCTATCCCATTAGCTATGGGGGTGAATCCTGCTAAGCCACTGAACCGGTGCGCTAATGCCTGGCTTATGTATCCTGATCCCACCCCGCTTTTGGCTGACATTGTACTGATTATAGCATCATTGATTGGTCCTCTTGGTCCTTGTGCATTGGAAATTAATGTTCCTGCCCGGTTTGCTATGTTACTGGCAACACCCATGGCCCTACTTGGTCCCATAGGCCAAACAAAATCAGTTATTTTACTAGTGATTATGTTTAAAATATCTCCAATGCTAGGAACTTGCCACCATAATTCTTTGATTTTCTGCCAAGTTTGATTCAGGAAGTCACCTATGCTGGGTATATTCCAGAATAACTCCTTAATCTTCTGCCAAGTCTGACCTAATAATTGTCCAACCCCAGGAACATGCCAGTTAAGCGGGTTTATCTTCTCCCCGATCCCTTGCAACACTTGGTTCACACTTGGAGGTTTCCAGTTGAATTTAGGAATCTTGGGAAGTAATACATCTTTTAATTTATTGAGTATTTGGCTTGCACTGGGCCATTTAAGCCCGGCTAATGGTGTTCCTCGGAGTAATCCCTTCTCTCCGAGAATATCATCCATTATTGATGGTTTCCCCCCCTTCCCATCGGCAGCATGAACAGTAC
>Ga0334885_1001466_pt1 | contig 28909 bp, 22 predicted proteins | sample GraSluR1_MG_8_FD_207233 | JGI IMG/M metagenome (GOLD analysis project Ga0334885, IMG submission 207233) | Sludge microbial communities from methane-producing bioreactor in Wageningen University, Netherlands - Granular Sludge_31_05-R1 | ecosystem: Engineered > Bioreactor > Anaerobic >...
AGAGCCACTTTTCCTGGATGCCCAGGTCGAGGTACCAGTTCAGGAAGAGGGCTATCTTGTCGAGGATGCTGCATGCACCTTCGAATGCTAGCTTCACCAGACCAGGCTGGATGCCATAGAGCGCATAGTCGAGATTGTACGCGTAGGTGGTCATCCTGTTGATGGGCAACGGGTCGTGACGGGGATTCACGGCGGCGTACAGCTGCCATCGGGCCGAAGCAAACCGCTCCTTGGTCTCATTGACTACACGAGCCAAGCAGGGGTACGTCGTCTCGTCGTCCAACGCGGTTGTGAGCGACAGAAGCACGGTGTCTCGCTGGTGTACGCTGCACCGACGGCACCCCAAACACAGGTTGAGCAGCAGGCCATGTCTGCAACAGAATTCGACATACCCGTCTTCGTAGCTCGCAGCGCCTGATTCTGCCACTGACATCTCGGGCAGGACATTGGCCACGTCGACGCCATCGAGAGGCCTGCTCACCCGGTCCAACGCCTCCCGGAATGCTTCGCGAGCCTCTGGGCCAGCCAGTCGCTCCACGTCTGGCGTAGCAAGAGCAGATGCTAGGGCATCTCGTGCCTCGATGAGAGGCAATTTGCTTCCCGCAATCGGGGCAAACCGTTCTAGCGCAATCCCGAGGTTGCCCATTGCCATGGCGTGCTCAGGTACAGCTCCGAGTGCCTTTCTGTAGGCTGCCATACCCTCTATGCTACGCCCCAGCAGATCCAAGGTGTTCCCGTAGTTGGTCCAGGCTTGCGCCAAGAAAGCCGGCTCTGAAAGGCACGGCGAGCAGCAGAGTGCCTCTCTGTAGTAATGCTTCGCCTTCTCTAGAAGACAATGCTCCTCACGAAACGCGGCATCAGGCTCTTTCGAGGCTAAGAGGTCAGATGAGGTATCAGGTGCCAGTCGGAGCAAGCGGGCAAGAGCATAGTACCCGTTCGCCAGATTGTACTGCAGAAAGGGTCGAGAAGGGCTGTCACAGGCAACGGAAGCCATGGACGCTTCCAGCGCCTTGACCCCCTCCTCGATGACGGACCGGTTCAGCAAGTCCGAGCCGCAGTCAATCAGGATGCCGGCCCTATCGTGCTGATAGCGTTCAATGTGGCTGTAGAGAGGGTCATACTGGCGTAGTCGTCTGAGCGCCTCTGAAGCGCCTCCAGGCTCGCTCAGCAGTCTCTGCATCTCAAGTACAGCCTCGTAAGCGGCAAGCTCTGGCTTCGTACGACTCTCCTCGTTGTCCATGCTTGCTTGGCTCCCCCCACCGCCTAATCCCCAACTTGAGCCGCCGGCCCAAGCAACAAACGGGGATAGCACGCCGAACCGAGCCGCACCACCCGATACCCCTCCGCAAGCTCTTGCCAGCTCAGCGTCTCCGCCCCCGGTATGTCTCCCTTGGGCGTCTCAGTCAGGATGTACCCATCCACCGTGATGCCACGCTTGCGGAAACTAGCCGTCTCGCCCAGGCGGTGCAGTGCGTGCAGGGCCTCTATCTTGTCCTTGTTCCCTGGCAGGCCCCCGTGGTGCATGCCATGCGGCTCCACAAACACCACCCTCACCTGACCCGTCTCCTTGTCCCGCGCCCAGAGCACAAAGTCGGGGTAGAAGCCGCTCTTGGTAAAGTAGCCCACGCCCACCCGTGGTAGGTTTCGCAGCAGATGGACCTCCAGGTTCCGAAAACGCGGGCTCTCGTGGTTCGACCCCCAGAAGACCCTCAGGTCTTTGACGAACTGCGACTCTGTCCTGTTGAGGCCAGGTGGTGAGATGGAGACAACGCCGGCATCAGCGCCCTCAGAGGCCTGCTCCAGTAGAGGGTTGTACAGGTGAAAGTCGATGTGAAGCCTTGGCAGAGGCGAGCCCCCCTCCCTCAATGCATCGGTGCTGGCGAGCAGAGTGTCAATCCGCTTCAGGGCCTCAGCGTCAGAGATACGCAACGTGTACCGGCTGAGCACGGTCTCATCATCCTCGCGCAGGAGCTGGGGTTCCAGGCGCTGGCTCTGCGCTTGCCGCTCCTTGCTGGCGTAGAACCGGTCCATGTAAGTGCGCAGGGCTGCCCCCGCTGCCTCCTGCAGTCGATCTGGCCGGTTCAGATCCCCCGTGGGCAACCGGACCTCGCACTTCACCAGAATGCCCGGCAGCGCCGTCCTGTCCAGATAAAGGTTACCATAGCCCTGCGCTTGCTTGTGCTCCAGCAGGTCCAGGTAGAGCGATTGCATATCCAGAAGCTGCCGGCAGTCGTTCCAGGCAACCGCCGCTCCACTCAACTCGCCCTCGCGCTTGACCGCACCGTCGTAGGCGCTGACCATTGGCCTCAGGTCCAACGTGACCCGCAGCGGCTCGCTCCCCAGCCGCCAGGTCTCCCCAGCAGCGCTATACCCTTGCCGAACCTTCGGGATGGGCAGCGACGGCCACGGCTGCATGCGCACAACCGGCAGTGTCCGCTCCGCAAAAAAGCCCTCTTGCTCCATCATCCTGCGGAACTGCTCCACATAGTCGGCGTTCCAGCCCACGATCTGCAGCGTCTCCAAGTGCACGAGTCCATCTGGATGTAGAGTGCCGTGGACAGCCTCTGAGCGCTTGAGAGATAGCCCCATGCCCTTCAAGCGAACACCCCGCCCGAACAACTGAAACACCTTTGGGCCCTCGCCCTTGCCTGTGTTCAGCAAGCCCATCGTCGATACTCGCCACGAGCTCCAGCCCTCGCTGAACTTTTGCGCACCGACTAGGAGGTAGACATTCGAGTCTGCCCGCTGCAGGTCGCCAAAGAGCGAGGGCGTGAACTGGTCTTCGCTGGTTTCCAGTCCCAGACGCTCTCTCAGGTGACGCTTGAACTCGGAAGTGTCCCCGATGTTGATGACCCCAAAGTAAGGCTGCTCGGCGCCCCCCTCCGGCGTGGACACGCGCAGGCCGAACTCGCCATCCGCCGTCTTGAGCTCGCAGACCTGCAAGGCGCCGCGTCCATGAAAGAGCTTGCCAACAATGGCCTTGTAGAGATCGTCGGGGCTGATACTCTCCAGAAAGGGGAAGGCGTCGGTGAAAAGGTCCCTACCCGTAGCGGCGTCGCGAAAGCCGCTCTCCCCCGCCAGGAGCCGTGCCATAGCGCCGGTGGCCCACGCCTCGTCTTCCAGGAACCGTCGTAGGAACGCCACCACGGTGGCCACGTCACTCTGCTCGCGCTTGTTGCGCCGGAAGACCGCCGACACGCTATAGCCCACGAATACCCACAAAGGCGTCTCTAGATTGTAGGGGCGATAGGCCTCCCGATGCGTCTCATGCAGCAACACTTGCTGGTAAAACGTGAGCAGACCGCCGACCAGCAGCTCGTGTGCCTCTTTGTCGCTGCCCTGGGCCAGGTTCAGCACCTGGAACGCTTTGCCGTACCCATCGTTGTGGAAATGCCGATAGGAGTAGTCAACCAGAATCGCCTTGCCGTACTCGGCGAGCAAAGCCTCCGCATCCTTCTTCTTCGCTGCTCCGATGGCCTGGGCAAACGTGGCGCTATACTCAACCAATAGGCCATTGGCGCTCAATCGTTTCTGTCGGTCCTTCCAGGTCTGGGCCTCGCTGCCGGTGCCCTTGTGCCCCTCATCCACAAAGACCAGGTTGTCATCCAGCAGGCTCTCAATGGCGATGCTGGCCCCCTCGCCGGAGGCCTCCTCGTTGAGCTTCTGTATCTCCACCACGAGGACCAGCGGCTCCCACAGCGCTTGCGTCTCACGGCGCTGGGAGATGTGGCACGCCGCGATGCCGCTCAGCGCAAGCTCCTCCAGATGCTGTTCTGACAAGCCCCCGCCTGGGGTGATGAGCAGGATGTTCCGAAAGGCATGCCGGCCATCGGTGCGCTGCACCAACGCCTCGGGGTGTCGACCATGCTCCAGATAGTGCAGAATCTGCCACAGGTGGGCGTGCATCAGCAGCGTCTTGCCGCTGCCCGTTGCCATATAGAACGCCAGGCGGCGCAGATCCTCGGGCACAAAGGGCGAGAGCGGCGTGAGATGGGGGGCTAGTTCCTGCAGGCCCTTGAGAAAGCCGTTCACTCGCGCCAGCAGGACCGCTGGGGCCGATGTCAGCATGTCCAGGTAGGCTTCGGTGTAGAGCAAAGCTAGATACTGAAAGTATCGCAGTCGGAAGCTGTCACGCCTCTGGCCCAGCCGCGCCTCGTATGCCATCACCCGCCTATCATAGCTGGCGAGACGGCTTGCCACCCACGGGTCCAGTCCAGCACGCCCAACCAGGTGCCCGTAAAAGTAGCTCTGCCCGTCGGCGCTTGGCCCCTCTTGCATGCCATAGAGCGCGCCCTTGAGGTTTTCGAGGTCCTGGGCGCCAAAGAGGCTGTGCAGAAAGCGGTTGAGGACGAGATGCTCCTCCAGCCTCATCGCTCTCTGGCCTCCATCAGCCGCTTGAACAGCGGGTCTAGGGACTCTATGCCGGGCACGGCGCAGTCGCCGTTGATGAGCACCCGGTCATAGCCGCTCACCCGCTCCTCCAGAAAAGCCCGCTCCACGGCAGGGTCGATGCCCTCCATGTCTCGCCAGACCACCAGCACCGCCTGGTCATCCCGCCGACCCTCCACGGCTCGATAGGCTCGCCCATCCGATGGGTTCTCCCAGAGATGCAGCCGCTTGACCCGCAGCCCACACAGCAGAGAAAAGGTCTCTACCAGGTCCACCGGCGACTCCCGTGGCCCCTCGTCGGTGAGTATCTCCAGTGTGTAGGAGAACGGATGCTCCAGTTTTTCCACGTCCAGCATCGTATCGCTGGCTTCCAACGGCAGCCGCGCCAGGTAGCGCAGGCGATAGGCCTCGGCTCCCAATGTCTGCTGGAATGCCTCGGCCCGTTCTTGCTCCTTCGCCGTCGTCTCAGCCGTGCTCAGGTTGTGCAGGCTGTCCTCATACGCCTCCAGGCGTAGCACCTTGACCAACCGCGGGGTGCGCTCCACCCAGTCGGGCCACATGCCATCGAGGGAAGGCTGGGGGTAGTCCACCGGCTGTCCGTCCTTCCAGTCGGGGCAGTACATGACCTTCTGGATGCGTGGCAGAATAACCTTGTCGAAGCTGTCAGCCATCTCTATCATGATGAACCTGCGCTCTTCGCCATCTTCGCGGTTGAGATGAACTGCAGCATGGCCAGTGGTGCCGGAACCGGCGAAGAAGTCAAGAATGTAGTGATTCCGTCCACTTCCAATCCGAAGACATTGGGAGATCAGCTCCATCGACTTGGGGAAATCATACGGTGTTCGCCCAAAGAGATCACCGACCGTTTCTTTTCCTCTTTCATGGTTAACACCTTTTTCAAGCCATATTGACTTAACCTTAGTTTGGGCTACTCTGCCGTCTTTCACCAGATAGTCCTTGCGGAAGACTCTCCAATCCCCGGTGCGAGTCTGCATTGCCACGAGAAGATGGTTGTCACGCGCCACTCTCTCTGGACTCCAGGTCCAGCAATCATCCTCCCCTCTCTGGTTACGCGGGATGATCTCCTCGGTATACCTGTCTGTTCGCTCCAAACTCACCGCTCCACTGTCAGGATCTGCATAGATTGGGTAAAAAAGGTTGGGGCGATTTTTGCGAGTGAACATGGGATTTCTGTTCCTGAGGCCGAGCAGTCTATATGAACCGGATTCGTCTGATTCGCTGTACTCAGCCCTAAGATCCCCTCTCTTGGGGAGTCCACGGATAGCTCTGGGGTCACCAGTCCTGACGGTAGCCAGAATGTACTCGTGAGTCTTGGCGATATACCGGTCAAGAGTACGTCCCCGAGGGTTGGTGCGCGCTATCAGTAATGCGGCGATGTTCTCCTCTGAGAACACCGTTCGGCATAGCCCAACCAGATTGTTGACTTCATTGTCATCAATGCTAACAAAAAGCACCCCATCGTCTTTCATCGCAGCTTGTGCAAGCCGCAGTCGTTCCTCCATCATAGCCATCCAAGAAGAGTGGCGATAGCGGTCCTTATACGGAAAATCGTCTCCACCGGTGTTGTAGGGTGGGTCTATATAGATGCATTTCACCTGGCGATGGAACCTTTTGTCCAGCACGTTCAGCGCCTGATAGTTCTCCCCATGCACCAGCAGTCCGTCGGTGGCTTCGTCGATGTCCTCAAAGCTGGCAAGCAGCGCCAGTGCGAACCCTGCGGGGAAGTGGGCGGTGTCCACCACCAGGGTGGGGTGGGCCGCCAAGAGGGACATGTCGACGGTGTTCCCAATGCCGTAGAGCTGCTGCCAGGCCGCATGCTGTGCCTCGTTTGATAGGACCTCGGGCCACAGCTCTCGCGGAACATGCTGAATGGGGCACAGGTAGCTGGTCCGCAGGACGAACTTTTTCTTCTCAAATAGCCGGCACTGCACTCGCTCCATCTGGTCCAGAAAGGTGATGACGTCTCCCGCCACCTGCCGGAACACCCGAATCAGGCGCAGTTTGGCGGCCAGGTCGCCCTGCAGGTCGCCCAGATGCAGCACCTGATCCTTGATGTAGAACTCTAGCTCGTGCATCAGGAAGCCTTGCAGGTCCTGGTGCACAAAGTAGTCGCTGGTCTGCTTCTTGGCAAAGTGGCGCAGCCGGTGCAGCAGCAGGCTCACCTGCTCCTTGTCGGTCTCGTGTGCGATCTGCCTCAGCGCAGATGCCAGCACGTCCTCAGGCACCGCCTCGATGATGGTCTCCTCCGCCTCCTCGAGGACGGCGGCCTGTCCCTTGGCGTTCTTGCCGTAGCGGGCCAACTCCTTGTCCGTAGGGGGGCGATACTCAAAGGGTAGCACAAAGGTGCGGTCCGCGTAGCTGGCCTCCTCGGGCTTGGGGAAGAGGAAGCGGTAGTCGCCCTTGGTATTCTCACGCGGCACCGTCGCCTCCACCAGCCGGAACTGCACGCGATAGGGGCCGCCCAAGGCCTCTACGTTGAACGCATAGTCGCGCAACCGCTCCCCTGTCTTCACATAGTGCTGGCCTTTGTTGGCCCAGTGCAGGTAGACCTCCTGCCCGTCGTAGGGCACGGCATAGGTCTCATGCGATCCGTAGCGTCGCTTGGGGATAAAATCCCCATCCTCATAGTATCGGGCAAAAAAAGCATAGAGATGGTTGAAAACCTCTATTTGTTGGGCCTCCGAGGCTTCCGCCCGCTGCAGGGCGTCCCGCTTCGCCTCGTAACCGGCCACCAGCTCTCTTACGGCCTGGCCGCCAAGCTTTCGGTGCTCATCCACCACAGAGCCATCGGTGGACACGGCCTCTTCGCCGAGCCACTTGCGAACCTTGCCCTGAAGATCCTGCACCTCTTTGGTAAGCGCTTCTTTGTGCTCCCCAGTCACCTGAGCAAATGCCCGGCGCACACTGGCGGGAATCTGGTCGTCGATGAAGGCATCTATCTCTCGGCGCTTGAGATGGTATAGCCGATAGATGCCGAAATCTAGGTCGGCTGTATCGAGCTGGAAAAGCGTTCGCAGAAGGCTCTGCAGGCGGGTCAAGGCGTCCATAGAGGGGCTCTCCTCAGCGGTATCGAGCTCACAACTCACCTATGGTAGCCGAGAGGGTAGCTGGGCGCAAGAGCGACTGCGCTCTTGAGGAGCCCAGCGTAACCCTCTATTCCCCATCGTCACCATGTCCGGAGACGCCGGTGGCTTCTCGCAAAGCCCTCTCGGCCTTTTCGGCCGTCGGCAGCCCTTCCCGGAGCGTAGCCGTCAGCTCGGCCAGAATGCCGAGCCCGCCGCCAATCCAGCGCCCCGCAAGCTCGCTGCGCGGCGCCAGGCGGGGCGGGCTCATGCCTATGGCGTTATCGCTTAGTATCTCAGCTCTCGGAGCTGCTGGTCGGTGGCTGCCCGTACCCGCGCCAGCCAGGCGTCGAACTCGCCCAACTCTATCACGTGGCGGGCGCTCAAGCTCTCAAAGGCCAGCCCACGGCGCAGCACCAGCCACTCGTCGCCGCCGTTCACCTGCTGGATGAAGCAAAGGTCGCCCACATAAAACGCCGAGCCCAGCGCCCAGGACATGCAGCGCTCTCCGCCGAGATAGTCGGTCAGCTCGGCGTCGTCCTTGCACTCTCGAAACGAATCCAGCGTAAAGGGCGGGTCCACAGCCAGGCAGATCCAAGAGTTCCGGTTACCAAGACTGAGCCACGTCTCTCGCCAGTCGGTCATTGTGTCCTCCTGGGGGCGGGTTGCGCCCCCGGTATAGGTAGCGTCAGAAAGGCGGAGGCGCGTCAGCCGCTGCCATCGCCCTGGGGCCTTGCGGTCAGCCTCGGTCAGCATGAGATTGGGCTCGCCGCGGGCGTGGGGGTTGCAGCGACAAGGCACCCACTGAGGCGGCTCCTTGAGGGCGCGGGTCTCTTCTTTGTTGATTGCCTGGGGCTTCCAGTGGACCTGGGCGGGGTCGAAAGGCTCTGCGAGCTTGCCCAGGAACTCTACGGTCGTTAGAATCTTGTCAGCCATGATACCCTCCTAGTCAGGGTCTCGTGGTCAGGCCCGGGCGAGTGCCCCCGCACCCGCCCGGGCCGCCTTGTCTAGCTAGTCATCGTCGCTTTCCTGGGGCCGCCCCGCCGAGGGTGGCACGAATCCCTCTAGTGCGGCCGGCGGCACAACCCACGGCGCCCGCCTGTCGGTGCCCAGCTTGCGCGCCCCGGGAAGATAGCCCTTGGCACACCAGCGGCGCACCGTCTTGGGCGTCACGCCATAGCGCTCTGCCACTTCGTGAGTCAATAGCAGGTCGTCGGCCACAATACCCCCTTCTGCTGTGCGCGGGGGATGCGCGCCCCCGCTTGTGTGGCTAGGCGTGCACTCGCATCATCAGGTCAACTAGCTTCTCGTGGATGTTGGGAAACTGCGCTGCCTCGTCAAAGAGCTCGGCGATGTCAGCCTGGTTCGTCGCACTCCCAACGCCCTTTGCGGCCCTAAGCCCAACCCCGCGGCCCCACTCTAGTAGCTCGCGCTCTGCTGCATGGAGATGGTCCAGAGTCGCGACGTAGCCCAGCTCAGTCTCCAGCTTGATGCATTCCTCCGTGTATGCTGCGATGGCCTCATCGGTATCCTCGGACGGGAAGGCGGGGCGGCGACGGGCCAGCTCTTCGCGGACAGTATCCAGAGCAGCTTTGGCTACCACGTATCGGGTCTGTACCTGGTTCATCTCGTACCCCTCTCCACTTACGGACGGTCCACTTGTGAACATATTATACCACAGGCCGCGGCATTGTCAACCCCCAGACGTGTCAAGATCGCGCCCAGTAGGGCACATGGAGCCCGCGCAATGCCGCCCGGCGGGTCTCCTCGGGGCGCCTATCATACTTGGCCGTGGTGTCGGTGGAGGCGTGGCCCAGAATGCGCGCCACCGTTGCCAAATCATGGCCTGCGTCGAGCAGGTTCCCCGCCAGAGTGCGCCGCGCATCATGCCAGCCCAAGGCCGCCACGCCCGCCTCCTGGGCACGTCGGGCGAGCCTTTCCTGCATGGCCTGCCCGCCGATGCCGTGATCGAGCAGCTCGCCGCCTTTGCGCACAGCCAAGAACACCGGCCCCGGGGCGTCACCGCGCAGCGCCAGCCAGTCGCGGAGCCAGTCGGCAGCGCCGTTATAGACCGCCACCTTGCGGATCCGGTTCCCTTTGGCGCGCCGTACGGTCACCTCGTAGCCGTCCTCTAGTGGCGCCAGGTCGGCCAGCGTGATGGCTGCCACCTCGGAGCGGCGCATGCCGGTGGCAAACGCCAGCGCCAGCATGGCCGCGTCGCGCCAGCCGATGGGGCTGGGATCGTCGGCGCAGGCTTGCAGTAGGGCACGGATCTGGGCATCGCTCACATGGCGTCCCTTCAGCTCATTGTCCCCTTTGACGCCGCCCACCGTCGCCGCTCTCTCGGCCTGGCGCACCAACTCGGCACGTCGCGCAGGTTCGAGCTCGGCACTCTCAGCCGCCAGATCAGCCAGTCGTCGCGCCCACCAGCGCACCGCCGCCAGCTTGTGGTTGATGGTCGCCGGTGCCAAGCCCCGCGCCTGCAGCTCGCTGGCGTACTCTTCCAGGGTCAGCTTGGTTATAGGCCGCCCGTCGCGCCACGCCTCAAAGTCCGCCAGCGCGCCGCGGTAGGTGCGCCGCGTGTTGGCAGAGGAGAGCGCGGGATCGCGGGCCAGCTCGCGCTCCACCGTGGGCAGCGGATCGGTCACAAGAACGAGCTCCAGCGCGGTCATGGTGCCCCCTTCCGATTACCTTGGACAAGGCTCATTGTCATAGGCTATTCTAGCGCAAAATGATGCTCCTGGCAAGCGCCTGCGCGCCGATTGTGGCCTCAGGCGCCCGCGTGGCAGCGTTGCAGGTCGCCAGTCGTCCATTCGCCGACGAGCCTCCAGGAATATCCAGAGATATCCAGAGGGCGCCGGGGCCTGTCAGGTTTGGCCAACCTTTGGCCCTCTGACGGGTACCCTACACAGGGTCTTGCAGCACAGAAGCGGCCACAGCGGCGCCGGGGCTCCACCCAGGAAGCCCCGGCTAAGCGCCGTCACGTCCGTGGGCCTGGACGGCGATCTCGCCCACCACCGCCTTCATCGGCGCCAAGGCGCGCCGCGAGCTGGCATGCTACCGGCGCTTCCGTCCCGATCCTCTCTACGCGGCCCCGCTGGGGGTGATTCGTCGCCGCTCCCCGGCCGAGGATGCCGTAAGCATCTCGGCTGGGACGGAGCTGCCTATCCTGTTCTCGTCATTCTAGCGGACACTGATGGTACCAGGCGGGGGGGCTCATCTCGGGCATGAGTAGCAGGCCTTGCCGCATGTCGGTACAGGCCTCACGCACCCTTCCTAGGGCGTAGAAGCTGTGGCCTCGACCTATATGTGCATCAGCGTCGTCGGGATCCAGCGCGATGGCACGGTCAAAGTCGTCAATGGCGCGCCCATACCGGTCTAGCTTCATATAGGCGATGCCGCGGTGGACGTACGCAGAAGCGCGCTCAGGGTCCAGCGCGATGGCACGGTCAAAGTCGTCAATGGCACGCTCATACCGGCCTAGCTCCATATGGGCGAAGCCCCGGGTGCCGTACGCTGCAGCATCTTCGGAGTCCAGCGCGATAGCGCGGTCATAGTCCTCGATGGCACGCTCATACCGGCCTAGCCACGCGTAGGCGATGCCGCGGACGCCGTACGCTGCAGCGTACTCGGGATCAAGTTGGATAGCGCGGCCATAGTCGTCAATGGCACGCTCATACCGGCCTAGCCCATGGTGGGCGAGGCCGCGACCGAAGTATACTGCAGCGTACTCCGGGTCCAGCGCGATAGCGCGGTCGTAGTCGTCAATGGCACGCTTATACCGGCCTAGCTCCATGTAGGAGTCGCCGCGGCCAGCGTACGCTAAAGCGCGCTCAGGGTCCAGCGCGATGACGCGGCCATAGTCCTCGATGGCACGCTCATACCGTCCTAGCCCATGGTGGGCGAGGCCGCGGCCGTAGTATGCTGCAGCGTACTCGGGGTCCAGCGCGATAGCGCGGTCAAAGTTGTCAATGGCACGCTCATACTGGCCTAGTTCGAGGAAGGCCAGACCGCTGGTGGTGTAGGCGGCGGCGGAGGTTGGTTGGGGCTCTGGTTGAGGCGGGGCCTGCATGGTGGGTTGACCTGCAGCCAACAGAAGAATCCCCAACACGACTGTCAGTCCGCATGCACCGAGCAGTACGAGAGCGATCATCACGTGTTTCAGTTCGCTTCGCATGTCCCAATTCTCCCTGTAAGCGTCAGAGCGCTTTCGCTTCATCAAGGCGATACACATAGGAAAAGCCCAGAACTATTGTAACGCACTATACCAGACACTATCAAGTGTCCGGCTCGTTCATGCCTGGATCGTCACCGTTGGGACCCTGCCGGCGGGCTCCTCAAAGCTGATGTCGCCAGCGCCCGGTGGTAGTAGCAGGACCACCACCCCTGGGTGTGCTCCTCCCACAGGAAGAGAGCCGAGGCCCAAGGAGCGGCCGATGACGACCTCGATCTTGGTGACCTGGGGCTCGAACACATGCCCAGCTGGGCGTGGTGCTGAGCTCGTCGCGGGTAGCGGCGGTTGCGTGGGGCGGGGGGAGGTTGGTTCATACCCGGCAGGCGGCGCTGGCGGCACGGACTGGCTGCGGATGCGACCGATGGGCTGGACGCCATGGTTGCGCGGGGAAGGGGGGGACTCGGCGGAGGTCCTGGTGGACGAGTACAGAAGGTCGTGGGGAGGGGGCCCCAGCGCCATTTGAAAAATCCTACCCACTCGGGGTAGGTCGATGGGTGGGATGACTAGCCTTGGGAGGCAACGAAGCCATACGTGCTATGGGCCGGAGCAGCCACCTCTCAGGTCTCCCAAGAGGCCCCATCCAGGAATAAGGCCGGAACGCGGGGCCGAGCGCGAATCCCGACCCCCGCCGGTCTGCGTCTTAGGCGTCCTCAAAGTCCCAGTCGGGGAACGCTTTTTCCCAGTCCATCAGTAGCTCCATCCCCGCGGCCGGGGCCGCGCACAGGGCGACGGCATCCCCCACAGAGAGGGGCGTCAGTGTTGGCTCTTCGCCCTCCGCCTTCGGATAGACCACCGAAAAGTAACGCTCGTTGCCTGTGACATACAGGTATGTCTTGCGGGACGCACTCTTTGACCTGGCTATCAGAAAAGCCAGGTCCGTGTCGTACAGAAGCGCGTTCACCACGCGGGTCACTCGTTCTTCGCTCATGTCATCCTCTTTCGGTGTATGGTCACCACGCCGCGACGGTCTTGCGTCATAGTCGCCTCCTCTGCCGCGCTCGCGAGACTGGCTCGGGCCTCGACAGCTCGGCCCTTTTGCCCTTCTCACGTAGCGCTCGAACGGAGTGCTGCCCCGGCCTCATCCACAACATTTGACAATATCCCCCATAGTAGGGTCGGTCATCGCGTGTCCTCGTCGTGTTGGCTGCACTGCGGGGATAAAGCACGCAGTGACCGTTTCGGTCAAGTCCTTTTACACCACTACCTGAGACATTACCTCAGGCTGGATGTGTGTCTGCAACAATTTCCCATTGCTTCGCTGGCGAGAGCCTGATGTACGGGCTAATCAGGCGAGTCTCGCACCAGCGTCACGGTCACCAAAGCTACCCGTAGCTAGTTCTGGATGGTGAGCCCCCTAGTCAGCGACGTTCACACAACAGGCGACCTGATGGGCGCTGGCGGAGCGTCGTCTCGCTGGACACGGCCTACACCCCCCGGTTCTTGAACAGGTAGAGGCCGTCCTTGCCGGGCGCCACCAGGTCCAGCAGGCCGTTGCCGGTGAGATCGGCCAGGGCAAAGGCGATGCCGCAGCCCGTGCTGACCCGCGCCGGCCCGTAGGTGATCACCTGCTTGGAAAAGGACTCGCCGTTCCGCTTATAGTAGTAGATGCCGACATCGTCGTACGCGCCCGGGTCGTTGCCACAGTGGGCCCGGTAGCGCTTGCCCGTGACCAGCTCGCAGGCGCCGTCGCCGTCCAGGTCCGCCCAGATCAGGTCATGGTACTGGGAGTTGTACGGGTCGATGGGGTGGCAGATAGCGTCGAGGCCGCCGTCATCGCGGGGGCGCAGCGCGTACCAGTCCAGCCCGTAGCGGTGGCCGCCGCCCACGATCAGCTCGTTGCGCCCATCGCCAGTCACGTCCACCGCCAGGATGGGCACGCTGGCCGCGGCGAACTCCCAGTCGGCGTGGTAGCGCCACTGGCCGGCCCAGCGGTCCTCGGGCGCCTCCAGCCAGCCTTTGGCCAGAATGATGTCGCCCCGGCCGTTGCCGTTCAAGTCGCCATAGCCCAGCCCATGGCCCTGGGGCTGATCCCATAGCGTATAGGCCTGGAACTCGCTGGTGCCGCGCCCCTGAGCGTTCCGGATCAGCTTGTAGGCCACCACGGGGCCACCGGGCGTGTTGGGTAGGATCTCGAAGTGGCCATCGCCATCGATATCCCACATGCGGGTGGTCTCGACGTTGCCGCAATGGGCGATGATATGCTCGGGCCACTCCTCGGCGGTGCCGGGGTTCTCGCGCCAGCGGAGGGTATCCCCCCACCAGCCGCCGGTGACGAAATCGAGCCGGCCGTTGCCGTTGATATCCATGGGCAAGGTGGAAAAGTCGTCAAAGTACTCGCCCACGGCCATGATCTCGCCGATGGGGTAGCGCTGGGTATAGTCGGGGCCGCGATACCAGGTGGCGCCCGAGACAATGTCCAGCACGCCGTCGCCGTCCACGTCAAACACGCCGCACGATTCGTAGCGCTCGTCGGCGATCAAGACACGATCCCACTTGAGTGGCATAAGGTCTCCTTGCTGCGGTATGCGCTGGGGCGAACACTACATTCGCCCCAACCGCTGTCTTCGGTCGTCTGCTGCTATCCCGCCAGCTCGCCAAAGCGGGCCATGATGGCCAGGGCCGGGTCCACGGGCACCTCGGCCCGCTCGATGCCCTCGGGCACCACGATGGTCGGCGTGGGGCGGATGGTCTGGCCCTCGAACTGGGGCAGCCACTGCTTTTCCGCCTCCAGCATGTCGGCGGCCATGTCGCGGATCTCTTTCAGTGTCAAGGTCGCCGCGGTGAGCGGGTCCAGCGCACAGGCGTGGACGATCTGCTCCGGGTCGCCGCTCAGGGCCGCCTCGACCGCCAGCCGCTGCACGTTGATGTTGGTCAGGTTCAACGCGGCACACTGGGACGGGAGCTCGCCCACCACCGTCTTGTGCAAGCCCAGGCGGTCCACATAGATGGGCCCCTCGGCGCAGCAGTCGGCGGGCAGGTTGGTGATCATGCCGCCGTTGATAACGTTGCCGTTGAGCTTGAACGGGCGGCCGGTCACCATCGCCTCGATGACGTAAGAGCCGTACTCGATGCTGCGCGCGGGCAGCGCGGTGGGCTCGTCGGCCAGGATGTCCACGCCCTCGAACCGATCCTCCACCAGCTTGCACCACTGGTAGTAGGCGCCCGTCGCCCCGCCAAAGCCGGGCTCGTCACAGTAGAGGTCCAGCGCCTTCTGGTTTTTGCGGAAGTAGGGCAGGTACTCGGAGAGGTGCCCGGTGGACTCGGTCATAAAGTAGCCGAACTGCCGCAGTGCCTCGCCGCGCACCTTTTCGTTCACATAGTAGGCCGGGTCCTCAAAGCGCTGCTTGAGCAGGGGGTACAGGTCGCGGCCCTCATGCTCCAGCTTCAGGAACCAGCCCATGTGGTTGATGCCCGCGCAGAGGTAGTCGATCTCGTCCTTGGGCACGTCCACATAGCCCGAAATCAGGTCCATGGTGGTCTGCACGCCGTGGCACAGGCCCACGAACTGGACCTTGGTCTGGCCCAGCGCCCAGCAGATCATGGCCATGGGGTTCACATAGTTGAGCAACAGCGCGTCCGGGCACAGCTCCTCCATGTCATGGGCCATGTCCGTGGTCACCGGGATGCTGCGCAGCGCCCGAAAGATGCCGCCGGGCCCCAGGGTGTCGCCGATGCACTGGTCCACCCCGTGCTGGTAGGGGATGGCATAGTCGTACTCGAACCCCTTGACCCCGCCCACCTGGAAGGTGGCGATGACGAAATCGGCCCCGTCCAGCGCCTCGCGCCGGTCGGTGGTGATCCACGCCTGGGCCGGGAGCCCATTTCGCTCGATGACCCGCTGGGCAAAGGCCTCCACCTGCGGCGTGCGGCGCGTGCTGGGCGCCATCAACGCAAACTCGGTGTCCTCCAGGCCGGGGGTCGCCATGATGTCCAGCATCAGGGTCTTGCAAAAGACCACGCTCCCCGCGCCGATGATCGCTACCTTGGCCATGCTGTACCTCCTGCTCTTGGTTGCTCCACTCGGTTGGCGGCGGAGGGCACGGCAGGCCGTGCCGCTGCCAGAGACGAGCTACGGCGGGCGAGCACAAGGTTCGCCCCAAGGACGGGTTGGCCCCGCGGCATGGATACCGCGGCCACAGGGCTCCTAGCCACGAGCCTCGGCCAGGCGCTGCATATACTCCTCGGCCACCAGCAGGTCCTTGAGGGCCTCGTCGGCCGTGCACATGGGCGGCCGCTCGCCGCGGACCGCGGCCACAAAGTTGATGGCCTGCTGGCGCATGGCGTGCACCCACGGCAGCGTCGGGCTCTCGGTGGTGGGCGTGGCGCCCTCGCCGGGATCGCGCATGATGGTGACCCGCCCGGGCCGGTTCGAGGCCAGCGGCGCCGGCAGATCCAGCTTGATGTACCCTCGCTCAAAGGCGATCAGGGCCGCTTCTTCCCAGGCCACGGTGGTCTGGTACGGCGACATCTCGATCACGCCGGCCACGCCCGACGCGCTGCGGACGGTCAGCACCACGTCGGAGGGGTCCACGTGGAGCACGGTATAGTCCTCACCCAGCAGGTGGCGCATCAGGTTCACCTGGTGGATATAGTAGTTCACGAACGACACATAGGACCGAAAGGCCTCGGCCGACATGTCGTCGGGGGCGGGGTCGTAGGACAGCTCGGGCAGCGCCTCGTCGGAGCGGATCAGGTCGGTGAACCCGGCCGCCACCCAGTCGCCGGCCGGCATGGTGATGCGAATGTAGCGCAGGGCGCCAAGCTCGCCCGAGGCCTTCAGCCGGTCGATCTCGGCCACGGCGTACATGGTGGCCGGGTCGCTGCGCTTGTGGTAGCCCAGCATGTGCCAGGTCCCGCTGGCGGCTACGGCCTCGGCCACCCGACGGCCCGCCGGCACCGAGCTCGCCAGCGGCTTTTCGGTAAAGATCGGGATGCCAGCCGCCAGCAGCTCGGGCACGATCTGGCCGTGCCGCGTAAAGGGCTGCGAGGCCACCAGGGCGTCCAGCTCCTCGGACGCGAGCATCTCCTCCGCCGAGCCGTACACATGCGGCACGCCGTAGCGGGCCGCGACCTTGCTCGCCAAGATCGGCCGCAGCTCGGCCAGCGCCACCACTTCGCAGTTGGGCACGGTGACATAGTTGCGTAGATGGGCGCACTGCCCCATGCTCCCCACGCCGACGAAACCGACATGCAGGACCTCTGTCATTCAATCTCCTATGTGCTATTTAAAATATCCAAAACCATACCCTTTACTATGAAAATTAGTTAAATGCCTCGAAACGCAAGCAAAAGTAAATTTTACTGCTTTATAGAATCCAGTGGCAAGCTCTTCGCGGAATATCGCTGCAGAAAGCCACAGAACAGTAAGATTGGGATCACCGCCAACAGGATCATGCTGGCGTCCAGGCGCCATTCGATTTCTGCGTAGAGATCTTCGCGGCCTCGCCGTAGGCGAGCACAGTGTCTGTATGGCGGTCGAACACATGCGCGATGACCCCACCATAGAGCCGTCTCTGGAACAGCAACTGCTCAATCTCTAGAAAGATGAGGCCATCTAGGGCCAGCCGCCCGTTTTCAGATCGGCATGAATCAAGTCCTGGGCCCTCCCAGCTCAAGAGCCATCGCAGCTAGCGCAAGCTTCATGAGAGTGCGAGACGCAACACTGTGATAGATACTGGCGCGAATGAGTGGTGCAACGCGCCTCCGGAAAGGCTTACGGCGACTGACCGGGGCGTCACCGCCTTTGGTGCATCGAAGGTGTTGTGGGCATGGATGTCAGATGCGTTCAGAACAGTCGCCGCGGCCTCGCTGACCGCATGCCCACACAGGTCGATCTCAGCCTCGGTTGGTTCACAAACACAGGGATTCACCACGCTGAGTGTGACAACGCTGCCTCGCAGGGACGCTGATCCACTCAAACCTGGCAACTCCCGTTGACTGCCACTCGCCTGGAAGGCGATCCCATCTGCCTCGAACGCTGCCGGCAAACTCCTCGCTCCCTGGTGCGCTTGGTACATGTCATAGACGTGATAAGTGGGAGTGGTGAGCATGCGGTCGCCCTCGGTCAGGATCACTGATTGGAGTACGTTCACCAACTGGGCGATATTGGCCATACTGATTTTGTCGGCGTGGCGGTTAAAGAGGTCCAGGGTCAAGGCGGCCACCAGAGCATCACGCAACGTGTTCTGTTGCCACAGGTGGTGCGGATTGCGACCGGGCGTCGGAGGGTGCCACGTACCCCACTCGTCCACAATGAGGGCGATCCTGCGCTCGGAATCATACTCATCCATGACAGCGCGTTGCTCGCAGATCGTCCGCTCTATCTGCTGGCAGCCCCAAAGAAGTTCATACCACTGATCGGCGGTGTATTCGGTCGCAGTCCCGGCAGTGCCGCAGTAATGGTGTGCGGCGAACCCGTGTAGCTGCCGATAACTGCCTAACTTCTCGAAAAAGCGACGAGTCCAGTCGGTATCATAACCACACGGACCGCAAGCGATAAGGTACAAAGGCGTGTCAAAGTCCCGCAAGTAGGTCGAGAAGCGGCAATACTCGGCCGCATAGTCCTCCGGGGCGAAATTGCCACCGCAGCCCCAGCTCTCATTACCGACGCCCCAGTAGCGAACCCCAAAGGGCTCGTGCGAGCCGTTCAAACCGCGCCCATGAGCCAGAGTGCTATCACCGGCGAAATTGCAGTATTCGACCCAGTCGCGCATCTCGCGCGGGGATCCCGTGCCCACGTTGCCGCAGATGTACGGCTGCGCGCCGATCAGACGACAGAACTGCAGGAACTCGTGGGTGCCAAAAGCGTTCGTCTCTACGGTGTTGCCCCACCAGATATTGACGCGACGCGGCCGCCTCTTCCGAGGACCAATGCCATCACGCCAGTGGTAATCGTCGGCAAAGCCGCCGCCGGGCCAGCGTAGGACCGGCACGCGAATCCTCCTGAGCGCGTCCACTACGTCACGACGTATACCACCGATATTGGGGATAGAGGAATCCTCACCGACCCAGATACCACCATAGATGCCCGCGCCAAGATGCTCTGCAAAATGGCCGTACAGATTCGCCTCAATGACAGCTCCGGGGTCCTCCACTGACACGACGACCCTGGCCCTTGGCATAATGTTCCCCCTCGCTATATGATCACACGGAGAAAAGCTCGCTGACTAAGCTAGACGTTCAGGCCGGTGAGCGTAATCCCGGTCACAAAGTTACGTTGCATGAAGAAGTACAAGAAAATCAGCGGCAACGTGGCAAGCAACGAGGCGGCCATCAAACCCGACCAATCGGCAAAGCGGGTTAGCAGTGCGTGATGCAGCCCCACCGCCACAGTGTATTGATCCGCGCTACTTAGGTAAATGAGTGGCCCCATAAAATCGTTCCAGGCACCCATAAACTGAAACAAGGCGACCACTGTCAGCGCCGTTCGTGATAACGGCATGACAATGCGACCATAAATGTACAAATCGGACGCCCCATCAATGCGCGCAGCATCAAAGAGCTCGACGGGCAGTGTTCGGAAGAACTGGCGCAAAAGAAAGATGTAGAATGAATTCGTAGCAAGAAATGCAGGCACGATGAGAGGCCATGGCGTGCCCACCCAACCAAGCCGGCAGAAAATGATAAATACAGGTACCATGATGACAGTATAGGGCATAAGCATAATAGCTATTATTATAATAAATATGATATTTCTACCCGGCCAATCAACACACCCAAGAGAGTAGGCACAGAGCGAACAACTTAGGATAGTTCCTATCATGGTCGAAATACATATCACTAGAGTATTCTTGAGATATGTGGGAAAGGGGAATAGAGTGACGGCACGTATGTAATTGCCAAACTGCGGGGTCGAAGGCCACCAGACCGGCGGAATCCGGAAAATGTCTTGATCGGCTTTGAGCGAACTGGCAAAGAGCCAGTAGAACGGAAACAAAAATAGTAAACTTAGAAAAATCATTACGAGGTATAGAAGTGCTTTTGTTGCATAGCCACGAAAACCGACTGCCCTGTCATCAAGCACGGTTGACCTCCTGAGGGCTATCTATCGCTGCCATACCCATAATATACCCATCGCGCCGACGTACGGAATAGTAGTAAAGTCAACACACTCGTGACCCCAAAAAGAACCCAGGCCATTGCGGAGGCATATCCCATCCTCATCCAGCTAAAAGCATTTTCAAAGAGATAGACGGCATACGTCAAAGTGGAGTAGGCGGCTCCACCCCAAGGTGTCAGCATATAGGCCTGAGTAAAGTATTGAAAGGTGCCAATTAGGCCTGTGATAACGCAAAACAGGATGGTGGGACTAATCATAGGGATCGTGATATGCCATATACAATGCCGTTGGCTCGCACCATCAATTCTTGCTGCCTCGTACAACGAAACTGGCACGCCCTGCAAGGCTGCAAGGTAAAGGATGGTTACACCACCTACACCCCACATCGATATCAACACCAGCGAGGGTTTGCTCAAATGAGGGTTCGAGAGCCAGCCCTGCCCTGGGAGTCCCATTGCAGCAAGAATGCCATTGAGCAGACCGAAATTGGGATCAAGGATGTAGCGCCACATCACCGAGAGAGCAACTACTGGTACCAATGAGGGAAGGTAGAAGATCGTGCGGAAGAACGATTGCAGTCGTAGCCGCGTGTCGAGAAGCAAGGCCAGCACCAAGCCCGCGAGGTTGTTAAGTGGCACGATACACCAGCTAAGGTATGCAGTGTTGTAGAGGGCCTTGCGCACCAGCTTGTCGGCGAATAGCTGGCGATAGTTCTCGAGACCCACGAACCAGGGCGGGGTGAGCAGATCATAGCGTGTCAGGCTGTAGTATATTGAAGCCACCAGGGGGTAGAGAAACAGACTCAGAAAACCCACGACCCACGGCAGAGCAAACAGTAGACCGATTGCCGTTTGGCGCCACGAGCGGGCTCGTATGGGGAATCGGTATGCCGTTGCAGACGAATTAGAGTGCTGCCCACGCCGGATCCGAATCCTCATTCTCATCCTCCTCCTGTAGCAGTAGGTCGACAAGTGGGTACACGGGGTGGTCGTGTTTCTCCGGCTTACCACTGGTACTCGTGATACAGGCAAGCGAACACTGCTTGGCGCTCGGCGCTTCCAGCACGGACGGGGGTGCGGCCAGCATCACAATGCTGATCACGAGCAGGTCGCACACCCCGCCACTGCAGGTTAGTTGCGTATGCAGGCAACCCGTCACTTGGTGGCCCGAGCTGCCGCAGCAAGCCATCTCATGCCATAAGCGAAAGCATCGCGTCGAGCTGCGGCTGCAGATCGGCCTGTATGTCACTCATCACAGCTTCGATGTCGGCTATGCCTTCGGCGACGATCTGCGACAACGCGCCACCAAGTCTGATGATCACCTCAGACCACAGCGGACACCGCGCAAAGCTCGAGCGCTCTTGCTGGTCCGGCGTTTGCCACCACCACAACGCCATCGGATCGGTCTCCTCAGCTTGGATCTCGGCTGCCAACTGCTTCTGAGGAACCAGGCCACCCACATGATCGTGCCACGTCTTCTGGCCCTCATAGCTGCACAGATGCTCTAGAAGCAGCCAGGCCTCTTCTTTGTGTCGTGAGGCGCTGCACAGGAGCCCGCCCCATGTTGCCCACACCTGATACTTCTTCTGATCCTTTGTGGGATGCCAGCCGAGTCCCGTTGTCTCCAACAAGTCTGGATTCCATTTCATAAGACTCTTTACCGCCCAAGGTCCCTCGACGACCATTGCCAACAGCTCTTGAGGAAAGGCTGCATTGGGGGCATCCATCCAGGGGGTGTATGTACTCGCCCAAGAAGACCACCTAGCGGCGCCAAAGAACTTGGAAAATGAGACAAGCCACTCCATCACCTCAACCCACTCGGGATTATCGAGCGTGAGCTTCTTGGTGGCTGGATCGTAGTACTGGGTGTTGAACCAGCCCGCCCATGGGTCGGCGTTCCAGGCGGCCGCGGCGGTGGGCATGTAGCCGACCCTTACCAAGTTGCCGCTCGCGTCAAAGATTGTCAGCTTCTCGTTCCACTCGAAAAGCTCCTGTAAGGTCTCCGGGCCGTGGTCGGTAGGGAGACCCGCCTCTGCCAGCATGCTCTTGTTGTAGTAGAGACCACTGTAGCAATAGTAGTTAAACGGCATGACATTGATCACCCCGTCGCGGGTGACGAGGTCCCAAGCTTGCTGGTTGAGAGAGTCGAGACCGTAACGCGTGCTCGCCTCGATGTACTCACTCAGCGGAGCGACAATGCGTTTGACGTAAGCTGCGTCGAGGCCCTCGTTGGTGATACAAAAGATATCTGGTCCTGCACCGCCCGCGAGAGCCGTCAACACTTTCTGATCGAGGCCCCACCCCGCCCCTGGCAGATTGTCTACAAGAATCTCGGGGTGCATCTCCATTGCGTCGCCACACATCTCCTGAAGGGCATCAGCCTCGGCGCCGGTGGCCCAGCCATACCAGAACTTGACCGTTACCCTCTCCTTTGGCGCAGGCATTGGCTCCACGATCACCGTCTCTTTGACAACCTTCTCGACGACCTTGGGAGTGCCCTCGACGATGACAGTCTCCTTGACAACCTTCTCCACCTCCTTGACTACTGTCTCGACCACCACCTCCTCCGTCTTGGGTGCACAGGCAGCAACTGCCGTGCCGGCCAGAACCAGGCCAACCGTGCTCAGGAACTGACGCCGACTGAGTTTCCTTTCACTGACCATCTCTGCTTCTCCTTGGGAATGGGCGCACACACTTGCGCCCCCACGACACGCCGCGTATAATCGACTTGCTAGCAGGTTCGATAACCTTGCTCTCTCCCTCCTTCCGGAGCTATCCTAGCATCCTAACACTTCGGGTACAATGGGTTTTCTGTCATGGTTTTGTCCACTTTCTGACATCACCGGGGAGACAGCCGAGTGGTAATGGATCCGGTCGACGACACCGCAGTTGATCTCATAGGGCTGGTCCGCAGTGCTTTTGCACATCTCTATGACTATGCCTTCTTGGAGAGCCACCCCTTGGCGACCCTGGTCGATGCAGATTGGGATCTGGACCAGGTAACCCGGGCACGGAAGCTGCGCCGGCTCCTGCTGGAATGCATCGAGGAGATAGGACCCCACGAAACAGGGGATGAGGCCTGGGAGTCCGATCGGACTCACGCTGTCTTGACATATCGTTACATCGATGGTTTGCCCATGGATAAGATTGCGGAGAAGCGGGGGTTGGGCGTGCGGCAGACCTATCGTGTTTTGAGAAAGGGGGTAGAGGCGATTGCCAGTATGCTTCAGGACCGGATGCGTGCGCCTGTCGCCGCCGGAAGCGCCTCTATGGTGCCATCTGCAATCCCATCCTCGGCGGCCCACCAAACCCAACTAGCCCAGGCTGAAGTCAGTCGTCTATACCAGTCAGGCAATATTGAGTCTCTGTGCGTGCGTGATCTTCTGCGCGAAGTGCTCACACTCCTGGCACCTCTATGCCGACGGGAGGGATCCCAGATCGCTCTCTCGATGGCGGGGGCCTACCCTTCCGTAATCGCCCAGCGGACGGTGCTGCGCCACGGGCTTCTGGGCCTTCTAACCCATGCCCTGGAGACGACCGCCCAGGGCGACCTGGCTGTAGCCGTCTGTCCAGCCGCAACCGGCATCCGCATCGAGATCACTGGCAGAGTTGACGACAGCAAGCGCCTGCCGAGCGACCCCGCCGACGAACAGCAGACAGGGTCTGGACAAGCAGTCGCCCAAACCTTGATTGAATCCCAGGGGGGACGTGTCGAGGTGGCACGGCGAGAGGGCCAGTGGCGAACGCAAGTCTTTCTGCCCACTGAGGGCCGGTCAACCATTCTCGTGGTTGATGATAACGCTGACTTGGTAGCACTCGTGAAACGTTACCTTACCGGTTACGCCGTTAACACCGTCGGAGTGACCGATGCCAGCGAGACATTACGCCTGGCAGGCGAACTCCGCCCCCGCCTGATCCTCCTCGACGTCCTATTGCCCGGCCAGGACGGCTGGGAAATCCTGCGAGGCCTCAAGAGATCTCCCGATACAGGAGACATCCCTGTCGTCATCTGCTCTGTACTCGATGAGCGGCGGTTGGGCGAGACGATGGGGGCAGTCGAGTACATCAGCAAGCCGGTGACTCAGGAGCATCTGCTGGCAGTGCTTGGACGCTGGCTCGGTCCACTGCGTCCGGCTGTGTGAGCGCGGTGAGCACTGACCGCGTTGTCAGTAGGATCTCAGTCAGCGACAAGCCCTCAGCCCGTCCCAGCCGAAGTTCACCCTTGGTTGTGGCCGTCTGCCCCTCGGTAGCGTGCGCTGACATGATGATCACGGGCGTGGCGGCCAGCGACTCGTGGGCTTTCCTCTCCTCCAGGAAATCCTGGCCACTAACCTCAGGCATTTTCATATCGAGAAGGATCAAATCGGGCCGATGAGCCCGGGCGAGACCCAGCCCCTCGTTCGCTCCAGACGCCTCCAACACGCGCAGCGCCGGATCGCTTGCCGTGAGCAAACGGGCCAGAAGACGCAGGAATTGGCGATCATCGTCAATGATCAATACCGTCCGCGGCCGCCTTGGCAGGCGGTCCAGTGCAGTAGCTAGATCCTCCCGGGTAATGGGCTTGGCCAGGTAGTCGTCCGCACCGAGCGTCAACCCGTAAGCTCGCAGATTTAGCAGAGGGATAGTGAGAACCGGCAAGTTCGCCTGCAAATCAGCCTTGCTTGCCACTTCCGCCCAGCGCTCGGCCCAACCAGCCTCGATAATCATGGCGACAGGTGTCATCTCGGCGATCAGGCCCACGGCACTGGCTACACTGTCGGCCATCACGAACTGAAAACCCTCAATGTGGCGCCGGAGCAAGGACAGCACGCGCCTGTCATCATGCAACACCAACACCCGAGGCTGCTGGTCATGCCCAGGGGCTTGCGCGCTCTTGACCAGGACGAGCGGTTGATACGAGCTTTCCTCGGGAAGCGGCAGGCTGAAAACGACCTTGGTACCGCGTCCGAGTACACTCTCGATCACCATTGTCCCACCATGCAACTCCACGAATCTCTTGCTTAGCGCGAGCCCCAACCCAGCTCCCCGTCGAGCCAGATCCTCATCGAGCTGGCTGAACGCCTGAAACGCCTGGACCAGCTTGTCAGGTGCGATCCCTCGGCCAGAGTCCTCCACCATCACACGCGCTTCGTTTTCCATGAGCGACACGTGCACCCGGACCGACCCGCTGTCCGTAAACCGCGTCGCGTTGCTCAGGAGGTTGAGAAGAACTTGGCGGATACGGGTTCGGTCAAGGAACATCGGTGGTAGCGACTCCGGCAAGTCCACCTCGAGCCTTAGCCCCTTCGCCTCGGCCAGGCCCCGCACCATGTTGACAGCCTCGCGCACCACCTCGGCCAAGTCCGTTGGCTCGCGGCTGAGGGGCAGCCGCCCACCCTCAATCTGTGCTAGGTCCAAGACATCGTTGATCAGCTCTGAAAGGTGGCAAGCGCTGCGGTACACGGCCAGAATGTCGCCCCGGTATTCGCTTGGGAGAACCACTCCCCTGTAACTCTCCGGGGCTGTGGCCATCATTTCGCTAAACCCCACGATCAGATTCAGCGGTGTACGGAGTTCATGACTGACGTTAGCGACAAAGTCGGCCTTGAACTGATATGCCTTCTCGGCAGCCTCTCGGGCAAGGATCAAGGCTTGGTTTGCCTTCTCCAGGCGGACGCAAGCTTCTTCAAGACTCCCAAGAATGCGTCGCACCTCGGCGCGTCGCTCCCGAGCCTCCCTCGCGTTCTTCCGAGACTCGCGCATCATGCACAACGCCCAGTCCAGAGCGGTATAAAGCCGACGGGAGCTCAGCCACAAAGCAAACGCAGTAATGCCTACCGAACCGACGAAAGCGACAACATCCCCCATCGGCGCCTGGGTGCGCCTCGCCACGCCAAAGGCCAGTATTAGGACAGCCCCGGCCGAGGCCCATATCGCATGCTGGCCCATCAACATCGCCGTGATGGGAAGAATCAGGATGAACACATAGAGGGACGCGATTCCGCTCAGCCAGAACGCGATCATTGTTACAGATATCGACATGCCGAGCACATAGACGCTGGCCGCTATCGTGGAATACCGAGCCTGAAGCCAATAGCTTGCCAATACGAACCCAAGAACCACACCAAATATCTGAAAAGCTTCGCCAGCCCATGGCTCAGCAGCGAGCATAACCAAAGTGACTCCTACCCATGCAGCGGCTACGGTCACGGGCAAGAGGGTGCTGAGAGAGTCATTAAGAAGATCTTCCATCGCCAAGTCAGGCTCGGAGCGATCAGCCCGGGAGAAGAATCGTGGCTCCATCAGCTACCCTCCCACCGTCCGCCTGCAGCACTGAACCACGCCGACCCACCGCCGGTAAACCCTACGCTCACGCGTAACTTTCCCGCCAAGCTGCGTTCCTGACGAGAGCCGAGTGTCTTGCATCTAGCTGAACTCGTTGAACGCCCCGTGGCCTTTGCGAAGCGATCCGTCAGGGTTGACAAAGTGCATGGCGCCAGGTATTCCGGTGGGTCCGTACTCGGGGTAGTGTAAGTCGGCCACCAGACTGTGCTGGAGAGCGTGGACGACAAAACCGATCCGCCTCTTCTGCAGCTCTCCCAACGTGTAGCGCATCACATCGACACGCCTTTCATCGTCCACTGCGCCCCACACGGTCTCTGTGGCTAGCAGCTCTTTTTCCATGCTGGCGGCATACTCAACCATATCGTCGAGGCTCGATTCATAGCTGGCCCTGTCCACGCGAGGCGCGTTCCAGATGTAGTAGGGATGTGTGGAGAAGAGGTCGCTCAGTTCTGCGGTCAGCTCCAGTGCTTGTTTGCCTGGCAAGTTGCCGATAGTCAGCGGTTGTGTAGCTCCTATGATTTTGCACATTCTGTAGCACCAATCCAGCCACCTGAGCTCCGCTGTCAAGATTGGGTTCTCAGAGCTATCTGTGTAGGCGCCGTGCAAAGGCTCGTTGCACAAGTCCCAGGCGAAAACGCGTCTGTCTTCCCTGTGAGCTCCGATGATCGCCTCCAGATACGCTCTGTGCGTCCTCTCGATAGGAGCTGGATCGCGGGGCCAGGGATCCTCGACGTAGGCGAAGAGATCGGGAACTCCGTACTCGAGTTCGGGTACGATATGTTCCAGCGAGACCCCGCCAAAGTCACAGATCGGGTCGCGCCAACGGTTGAAGACTACTGGAAGTACGAGGATGTCGTGTTTCGAGAAGATTGATAGGCCTGCGTCAAGATTAGAAAGAAAGCGACGTCTGTCGCGCTGGAAAGAGGCCTCCGAAAGCCACCAACGGCAGAGGTTCCATCCAGGAAAGTGCTCTTTGCCTCTAGCGATCTCAACGGCCATGGTACCATTGTCGTGGTGCTGCCATAGATCGAGGCCGCTGGTTCCCCACGAGCCGCTGTAGTTGAACCCTCGAACCTCAGAGCATTCCATTACCTCGCTCCTCTCGATGCCCCCCTGGCCACATGGTAACGATGTTCCTCGCTCTATGGCGTCAGCACGGCCTTGATCAGGTCGGTGCGTCGCTCTGCCATCATCGCCATGATGTCGTCAGCCTCAGCGAGCGGTCGACGGTGAGTGATCAAAGGCGCTGCGCGAATCCTGCCTGTCTCCAGGAGAGCGATAGTCTCCTCCCACACGCCGGGGCTGCCCAGCGAGCCCTTGATGGTGATGTTGTTGACCACAAGGGCGTCGAGATCGACCTCACCCATCTGGCTGTTGAACAGCCCAACCAGGGCAATCCGGCCTCGCGGGCGGACAATCCGTGTGAGCTCGCGCACGGCGGCTGGGTTACCGGTGGCTTCGATGATGACATCGAACCTGCGCCCTCTCGTCACTCTGAGCGTCTCTTGTTCGAGGTCGTGTTGTTGGAGATCGATCGTTGCATCGGCGCCGAGCCGCAGCGCCAGCTCCCGTCTATCGGCGCGCCCGCCGATCACGACAACCTTACGCGCCCCGTAGGCCTTTGCCGCTTGCAGTGCTTGCAGGCCCACGGGGCCAGGACCAAGTACAGCCACATTGTCGGCAGGGCATACGTCTGCTAGTTTGACGGCGTATACTGCGATCGCCGTGGTCTCGCACAAAGCCGCTTCTTCAAAGCTCAGTTTGTCAAACTTGTGTAACCATGATGCCGGGTAGCACATCCTGTCGGCGAACCCCCCGTCCAGATTCAGAATTCCCGTCTCTCGGCGGTTCGGACATTGATTGTACCAGCCCTTGCGACAGTAAGCGCAGTGCCCGCAGGCCACGGTGCATTCACCCACCACCTTGTCCCCGGGGCTCACTATACTGACAAGCGAACCGACCTTGATGACCTCGCCGGACCATTCGTGCCCGGGGATAACCGGGTACCCGGCAAGACCGCTGGTGAAGTAGAACATAGTGCCTTGGTATATCTCCAGGTCAGTTCCACATGCCGCCACAGCTCGGACGTGCAGCAAGACGTCCTCGGGCCCAACAGTGGGATCTGGAAGCTCCTCATACGTGGCACGTTTTGGCCCATGGATCCTATAGGCTTTCATAGTTGCCCATTGCTCCTTGCAGGACAGTCTTCTACAAGCATCATTATTATATCGTCACGCTTGTAGACCGCAAGCAACGAGGGTGTTGAAAAACCCCGTAGGAGGTAGCGGTGAGAGGACAGAGGGGATATGCTGGGGGACGAAGGATAGGCGGGTTCAGCTACCAGGGGAGGCCAGGGGAGATGCCGTCGCAACCTCGCTTTCAGGACACCGGTCGAGACTCGTTCTTTGGCGCTCTGGCTTACGAACGGGTGCTCCAGCGGTATCAGGGCCATTTTCTGGTGCATTTGGAGCGGTTGATCGATTGGGAGGCGGCCGGCGAGCAGTTGTTGCGTCTGTACAAGGGCCGTGGACGCGTGGGGCGGCCACCTTATCCGCCGGTGCTGGTGCTCAAGATGCTGTTCCTCTCCTACCTGTACAACGTGTCGGAGCGGGCGGTGGAGGAGATGGCCGATGTGAACCTCCTGGCCAAGTGGTTCCTGGGGCTGGCGGTGGATGAGGCGCCTCCCGACCACTCGACGCTGACTGCCTTCAAGGCCCGCCTGCTGGAGGCGAACAACTGGCTGATTCTGCAAGAGCTGTTCGACCAGGTTATCCACACCGCCCAAGCGCAGGGGCTCCAGTTCGGCGAGCTGCAACTGCTA
>Ga0334885_1001473_pt1 | contig 28728 bp, 29 predicted proteins | sample GraSluR1_MG_8_FD_207233 | JGI IMG/M metagenome (GOLD analysis project Ga0334885, IMG submission 207233) | Sludge microbial communities from methane-producing bioreactor in Wageningen University, Netherlands - Granular Sludge_31_05-R1 | ecosystem: Engineered > Bioreactor > Anaerobic >...
CACACCTATTTTTCTGGTAAGAACAAAGCCCTGCTGGTTGGTGACCAGCAGGGCTTTGTTGCGTGGGTACATCTGGTTGCAAAGCGGATTGTTCGCAAGAACAGTGCTTTTTATGCGGGGATATTATTCGGGCGGATGCCTCATCCGCCCAAAAGCCGTGGTTTCAAGCACACAAGCTGCAGACTTATTTTTCGTCTGCAGGAAGGTGCATGTTTTTGGTAACGGCAAACCACTTCTGGGCATTGCCTGGATCATCCTTCTTCCCATAGGGGAGATACCAGATTTCCACATCAACGGTGAAGTCTTGGGCAATCTGGGCGCGGATGGTTTTGCCATCCTCCTCGCTCTCCGTGTACACCGGAATCATAAAGGATTCCTTGGTTGTTTTGCGGGGCGGCAGGGCAGAATCGTGGATCAGGCCGCTCTTCTCATAGGGCCCCCGGCCCATTTTCTGTCCCCGGCCCAACTGCTGCGGAATGGGCATGTAGATTTTTTCGTTGGTGTAGAAGACTTTGCCATCCAATGTTTTCGCGGTCACATACAGTGCCACCCGGTTTGGCGTCGGTCACCCGTCTGGTATGGCATGACCGGCCTTGTTGGTGATTTCCACCAGCACATTGGCCACCGGGGTCATGGTGTTGACATCCCGCCACTGGAAGGCATTGGCCTCCACGTCGATATCCAGTGCCATCTTCACCATCTCTGGAGAACGGTATGCCTGCATATCGTGACCCAGCCCGCTTTGACGCATATGGCATTCTTGACAGGTCTGTGTTCCTCCGTCGGGAATGTAGGCGAACAAGTGCGAACCATACAGGGTGGCACACTGGGTGGGGTTGTCGAGCTCAAAGTTGGGCCCCAGACCATGGCATTGCCCACAGAGGATGGATTCCCCCATAATTTTGCTCTCTTGCATGGTTGGGTACAGTGGATCCTCGTGTGCCCCACTCTTGGAGCCATAGACGGTCTTGGAGTCTGGATAGCCATCTGTCCATTTATGGGTGATGGCGTTGCGGTTGTGGCAGACCAGGCAGTTGATGTTCAGGGAGAGCAGGGTGTCCCTGATCTCTTCATCATACGGGTCCTCAGCAAAGGCATAGAGATTCTGGACGATTTCCTTGGCAACACTGTCTTCTGCGTCTTGCAACTGCGGTAAATGGCATTTTGCGCAGACCATCAGATGCTTGACCCCAACATCCTCTGGATCTTTCACCCCGGAATAGGGCCATTCCTTCAAGCCGTTTTCTATGGTGGTGATAAAGGTGGCAGCCGTGCGTCCCACCTCGAGGGGACCAAAGATAGAGCGTGCATGCAAGGATTTGTGCCACTGCTCATACTCGTTCATATGACAGTCTACACAGGAAGACGAATCATACTTGGCGACAAGTTCAGCAATGGTTCTAGGTTTTTGTTCTTCGGCATACCCGGTGCCCAACAGGAATGGACCGAGCAGGCACAAGGTTGCCAGGGTTTGTTTACATATCTTTTTCATACCGTACTCTCCTGACCCAGAGGGTGGTGACTCAAACGCACAGTGCGTAGGGAATACAGAACGCTTCGATATGCTTATAAAAAAATAAAGAAAAAAACAAGGTGTTTTTCCTACTTTCCACAGAATACAGACCCAGGCCACTCTCTACAGCAGCAGGTGTTGCCTCACACAGTTCTCTGGCCCGCTGCCAGGCAGCCGTACCAGCTGGAGCGGCGGCATACATGCAGGCGATCAAGGCACCCACCAATGCCCTCCAGGTTGGAGGATACGGAACTGGTTTGGGGGGAGCTGCTCCCCAGCCAACGCAGCACTCAGATCCTGTAGAGGTCCGTCGTAGGTGTCGTCTGCCAGTTGAAAGGTACCATAGTGTACAGGCACCGTATGCACAGCCTTGAGCAATTGATGGGCTTGGACTGCCTCCTGCGGATTCATGTGGTACTCGCGCATGAACCAGCGCGGCTCATAGGCACCAATGGGCAGAAGAGCAAGGCGGAAGCTATCGAATTTGACAGCGGCCTGCCGGAAGATGCCACCATCGCCGTAGCCCGTATCTCCGGCCAGATAGAGGTTGCCGTCCGGAATCTCCAACACAAAGGAAGCCCAGAGCGCTTGTTTGCGGTCCCATAACGTACGCGCCGACCAGTGCAAGGCCGGAACCAAGTGCACAGTAATGGCCGCATTGAGTTGGGCCTGCGTCCACCAGTCATACACCTCCACCTGCACCTGGGGCCATTTTTTGCGAATTATGGCATCGTTACCCAACGGAGCAATAATGCGAGGTTTGTCACGCTGCCACAGCTTCTGCAAAAAGGCCAGATCCATATGGTCATAGTGGTTATGACTGATGAGCACCACATCGATTGAAGGCAAGTCCTCAAAGCGGATACCCGGCGGATGCACACGTTTGGGTCCGGCCCAGGACACAGGGCTGGCCCTGTCCGACCAAACCGGATCCAGGAGGATATTGAGTCCACGGGTTTGGAGCAGTACCGACACATGTCCCACATATGAGAGCCGCAACTCCCTGCCCTCCACCCGCTGGGGTGGTTGGTCGGTGATGGCCAGTTCCTGAAACTGCGGCCAGACAGGGCGCTTCCTCTGGAGCATCCAACGGAGGGTGTCTCCGAAGCCTTTTCTGCTTTGCTGGGTGGGGTTGTAGAAACGCTGACCGTTAAAATGGTCACTGACAGGCCCATCATAGTAGACAGGCGTGCAGGATACCTGCAAGACAAACGATGAAAAAATCAAAGCATAAACAAGATATCTGAGCATACCTGTCGATGGAGAAGGGAGTTGGGCTGAGGCGATACTACCTACTCCATAAACATGCTCACCAGGCGGTCAAGATCATCGAGGGAATAATATTCAATCTCAAGGCGACCACGCCCGCCCTGCTGTACTACACGCACCCGAGTGCGCAGACGATTACCCAGCTGCGTGGCCAGGGTCGTACAGTAGGAGGATGGCAACAAGTCCTGTTGTGAGGAGGCACTGGTTGTTTGCCGACCGCTTGCGGTTCCTGTAGGTGCCTTGGCAGCAGGGCGGGCGCACAAGCGCTCTGTTGCCCGTACCGACAACCCTTCCGCTAAAATTCTATCACGTATGCTTTGCAGCTGTTCGCCATCATCTTTGACGCGTAACAATACCCGGGCATGTCCTTCACTCAGCGTTCCCATGGCCACATCCTGCTGGACCGCAGAAGGCAACTGCAGCAGTCGCAAGGTGTTGGTGATGGTGGATCGCTGTTTTCCCACCTTGCGGCCCACCTCTTCCTGGGTGAGCTGGAATTCCGTCATCAGCCGAGCATAGGCCTGGGCCTCTTCAATGGGGTTGAGATCCTGGCGTTGAATATTTTCTATCAGCGCCAGTTCCAGGCTTTTGTCACGGTGGACCTCATCCAACAGAAGCACTGGAACTTCATCGAGCTGCACGAGCTTTGCAGCACGCAGCCGTCTTTCGCCTGCAACCAGGGTATAGCGGCTCCCTGGCCCCCTGGAGACCAGCAGGGGCTGAATCACTCCTTTTTCCCGAATGGATTCGGCTAGCTCGTGTAATTTTTCCTCATCAAAAAAAATCCGCGGCTGATTGGGATTTGGTTGTATTTTGTCGATATCACAAAAAAAATATTTATCTTCCGTGGAATCGTCTTCGCCATCGGGCAACAGTGCCCCCACACCACGGCCCAGCACTGTCTTCGTGCTCACTCCTTGCCTCCTTTGCGTTGCTTTTCATTTTTTTGCAAAAACTCCTTGCCCAGGCGCACATAGGCTTCTGCACCCGGACAGGAGGGATCATATTCGTGGATGGTTTTGCCATGACTCGGGCTTTCGCTGAGGCGCACATTCCTGGGAATCACGGTACGGTACACCTGCTCGCCAAAGTGCTGCTGGATTTCTTTGGCCACAGAATAGGTGAGCCGGTTACGTCGGTCATACATGGTGAGGAGCAGACCCTCGATGAATAAATCTCTATTGAACGTTTTTTTGATCTTCCGGATAGTCTGCACCAGCAAAGCCAAACCTTCCAGGGCAAAGTATTCGCACTGCAAGGGGATGAGCACCGAATCGGCCGCAGTCAGGCTGTTGAGCGTCAAAATGCCCAGGGAAGGAGGGCAATCGATAAAAATATACTCGTACTGTCCCAAAAGAGGCCGCAGGGCTTGCTTGAGGCGTCTCTCCCGTTGCTCTAGACCAATGAGTTCAACCTCCACCCCTACCAGATCAATGGATGCGGGCAGCACCCAAAGCCCTTTGAGACCACTGGGAACAATGCAGTCAGCCGTTTCCTTACTGCCCAGATAGCAGTGGTAGATGTTTGCATCTGCTGCTGCCTTCACGCCAACCCCGCTCGTGGCATTCCCCTGTGGATCTGAATCCACCAGCAGCACCCGCCTTTTCCGCAGGGCAATGGCAGCGGCCAAATTGAGCGCTGTTGTTGTTTTTCCGACTCCGCCCTTCTGGTTGGCCAGGGCTACAACCTTTGTATCCAATTTATTTCCTTTTCCTTCAGAAGGGGCAGTGGTATAGCTTAGCCCTCATTGCAGATGACGAAACGCCCTGGAAGGGCGCACGCATTGTGTTGTCTTTACAGCATGTTGCAAAATTTGCGGGCAAACAAACAGCACAAAATTGACCAGTTTTTCATCAGGCTGTTGCCAGTCTAGCAGATTAATATACTACACCATTGCACGCCTGGCGAGAACAGCTCTTTCTTTTTACCCTTGCTGTTTCACGTGAAACATCGACGCTAACACACAGAACAAGACAAAGGCACAACAGTGAGCACTGAACACTACAGCGATATCCTGGTTATCGGCAGCGGTGTCTCTGGCCTGTCGTTTGCCCTCAAGGCAGCGCAACACGCCAAGGTGACCCTGATTACTAAAAAAAACAAGGCGGACACGGCCACCAACCTGGCCCAGGGCGGTATTGCCGCTGTGCTCTCTGTGGAAGATTCCATAGATGATCATGTGCAAGACACCCTGATCTCTGGGGACGGGCTGTGCAACGAGGAGGTGGTGCGCATTGTCACCTCAGAAGGGCCAGACCGGGTACGGGAACTCATGGAATTCGGCGTCCGCTTTCAGATGCAAAAAAACGGTCGCGATTTCGACCTTGGCATGGAAGGAGGACACTCTGCCCGTCGGGTCGCCCATGTTTCGGATCTCACTGGCAAGGCAATAGAAAGGGTGCTGCTGGAACAGACCGCAGTCCACCCAAACATCGAGATCCTGGAAAACCATCTGGCCGTGGATCTGCTCATTGCCTCCAAAACCACTGCAGGCAGAGCAGACAGTACCGGTAAAGACCGCTGCCTGGGGGCCTATGTCCTGGATCGCACCAGCGGTGCCGTGGAGATTCGGCGCGCACACATCACTGTCCTGTGCACCGGCGGCTGCGGCAAAGTATACCTCTATACAACCAATCCTGATATCGCCACCGGCGACGGAGTTGCCATGGCCTACCGCGCAGGCGCACAGGTGGCTAACCTGGAATTCATCCAGTTCCATCCGACCTGTTTTTTCAACCCGCATATCAAAAATTTTCTGATCTCAGAGGCAGTGCGTGGCGAAGGAGCCACCCTGCTGAACCAGGAAGGAAAACCATTCATGCAGCAGTACGATCCCCGCGGTGACCTGGCTACCCGCGACGCCGTTGCCCGTGGTATTGATGCGGAAATGAAAAAAAGTGGTTCAGACTGCGTGTACCTGGACATCAGCCACAAACCAGTAGAATTCGTCAAAAAACGTTTTCCCAACATCTACGAAACCTGCAAGCGTTATGGCGTGGATATCACCGCAGAACCCATCCCAGTGGTGCCGGCTGCCCACTACATGTGCGGTGGCGTTCTGGTGGATCATTGGGGCCAAAGCAGCTTGGCCGGCTTGATGGCCCTGGGAGAGACATCCTGCACCGGGCTCCATGGTGCCAACCGGCTAGCCAGCAATTCACTGCTGGAGGCCGTGGTCTATGCCCACAGGGCAGCACAGCAGGTGCCGGAGACACTCGCCAAGCTGCGCAGCCTGCCAGACTGTGGTCCAATCCAGGCCTGGAAAACCGGTGGTGCTGCCACCCTGGAAGAAGGTATTCTTGTCAACCACAACTGGGATGGCATCCGCCGCCTCATGTGGGACTATGTGGGCATTGTACGGGGAACAAAGCGCCTGCAGCTGATGCGGGAACGACTGGATTGGCTGCTGAAGGAGATCAAAGCGCACTTTTATGACTACCTGCTCACCCCAGACCTGGTGGAACTACGCAACCTTGCCGTAGTGGCCGAGCTGATCGTTCACAGCGCCAGCTGGCGTAAGGAATCCCGGGGACTGCACTACACCCTCGATTATCCCCACAAGGATGACATCCACTATCTGAAAGACACTATTTTACACAAGGCTGAGAAACCAACTTTTATGTAGGCACAAGCACTGCACCAACCCGGGCTGGCCAAGACAGCCTGATTTACCATGGCAAACTGGCTTGTTCGTGATTATATACTGTAGTTCAACAGGAATGCGCCAACCTTCCGGGCCGGGCGACAGTCTTCACCATCAATTTCTGCAGGTATGGAGTACCGCAAGGAGTTATGATATACCCGGTTCGCATGACCCATCAACGGGAAGTTATTCTGGACGAACTCAAGAGAACCAGAACCCACCCTACCGCTGACGAGCTCTATACCCGCGTCAAGAAAAGATTGCCAAGGATCAGTCTAGCCACTGTGTACCGCAATCTGGAAACCCTATCCAATGCCGGGCTGGTGAGCAAGTTGGAGATTACCGGTCGGCAGAAACGGTTCGACTGGAACCAGGAGCCGCACGACCACATCATCTGCACAACATGCCAGCGCATTGATGACATTATCCCACCAATGTCTGGGCTTGGGCAGCTCAGTGATATCCCCTCGGATAGACACGGCTACCACCTGACAGGATGGCGGGTGGAATTCTTTGGCATCTGCCCGGACTGTCAACAAAAACACAACGAGACAAATAAACATGACCCAAGCAAAGAAGCTCAATGACAACCAGCATGCCATCTTGCAGGCCATGGCCAGCATGACAGACGCCTGCAGTAGCAAAGAGATTGCAGCGGCAACAGGCCTGGAGCCAAAACAGGTGAGCTGCCAGTTGACAGCCCTAAAGAAAAAAGGACTTATTGAAAGTCCGGCCCGTTGCAGGTACAGCATCACAGCAACAGGAAAAGAGAGTGTTGCATAAGCAGTACAACCTGTCTCTTTTTTAGATAGATTTATAGGCCTTGGGAGAGCAACACTCTCCCCAGGCCAAATTTTATTGCATAAAACACCATTCTGTCTGTACAAAAACAAGGGATATGCTTATTGACCTGTTTTGAATGGTTGTATCTACCCTCAGCCTGAGGGTCCCATTAACAACAAGGAGATATCCATGACCAAAAAAAATGAAATCTATAAATGTCCAACCTGTGGCAACATCGTTGAAGTGCTGCACATTGGTGCCGGAGAGCTTGTTTGTTGTGGCAAGCCCATGGAGCTGATGAGTGAAAACACCGTGGATGCGGCCAAGGAAAAGCATGTCCCGGTCATCACCAAGGTCGCTGAAGGCTACAAGGTCGTTGTTGGCTCCAACGCTCACCCCATGGAAGAAAAACACTGGATCGAATGGATTGAACTCATTGCCGATGGCAAGGTATACCGCCAAGACCTCAACCCCGGCGATGCCCCTGAAGCCACCTTCTGTGTTAAGGCAGACAAGGTGGAGGTGCGCGAACTGTGCAACCTGCACGGTGTCTGGAAGGCAACCCTCTAATATCATAAAATTTTTAACCGGTGCACATCACCTCAACCACCTGTACAAAAACAAAAGGAGAAGCGCATGAAAAAATACGTCTGTATTGTTTGTGGCTACGAGTATGACCCAGAGGCTGGAGATCCTGACAGTGGCGTACCTGCCGGCACATCCTTTGCAGATCTGCCTGACGATTGGACCTGTCCGCTCTGTGGCGCTGGTAAGGATCAATTCGAAGAGATCGATTGAGGCAGCATACCACTACTTGCTGTACCTGAAACACATCCTCTTGGGCCTGTGGCAGCCCCAAGCAGCCCTAAGCAGGCCAATCTTGTGGCCAGTGCGCAGATAAACTCTGCTGTCTGGCACATGGTGTTTTGCCAAGGGTCGGTAAAAACCGGCCCTTAGCAAGGTATGTTGTAAGCCTGAGTTCCATCAACCGTTTTTTTCTCTACCACCCGAGCAAGTTCACAACCAACCCTTCCCTCAAAAAATTGCCTCACCCTTTTGCCTTACCCTTCACGGGAGGCATAAAAACGTTTCCGCCTCCTGCATCATCTCTGCGAGGAGAAGATTGCATATAAACGTTGGAAGCTCATATCCATGTGCTCCATGTGCTCCATGAGTTCCCGTTCTGTCTTGTCCTCGGTCCAATCCTGAATGGCATACTCTACCGCAATATAGGCAACAGCCGTTATCAGGCGTGCCTCTTTTATATCCGTCACTGGGCGGAGTTCGTGCAGATCCCGGGCAGTGGCAGAGATGTCCTCTTCTGTTTGATGAAGATATGCAGCATACAGGGCTGGGTTTTGCCGAATAAAACGGGGAAATGAACGGATTATACTGCAATTGATCCGGTACTGTTCAAATACCTGCCTGATGGCATGACAAAGATTTTTCTGGGACGAGCGCTCCTGCACAAACTCATTTTTCAATGTCTCCAGCAAAAGTCGCGCATCCCACTTATCTGGACAAGGACAACGTCTTCCTTATTGGAGAAATAGCGAAAAAAGGTGCGGCGAGAAGTGTCGACTGCCTGGGCAATTTCGTCAATGGTGGTCTGCTCGTAGCCCTTTTAGTCAAAGAGTTGAATAGCTACATCAAACAGAGTCCTTCTTACCAATCCCCGCTGCTGTTCACGCAATGTTTTTTGGGAGTAGGTGTTGTCGCTGTCATATTGTCACTGTCATATCGTGTTCAATTCTAGTGGAAAATTTAAAAATCGCCACGCCGCGCCTTGACGGTGCCATGGGGGATTGGTATCAGTGTGTCACTGAGTGACACAGCTAACCCGAGTGCTTTCTTGCCTGGGCAATGTAAACGATGGCCTGTCAAAACACTGCAACAACAATGCTGGTGTGCGCCTTGGCTGTATTTGTAGCTGGCTGCGTTGCTGTGCCTGCTCCGTATAAAAAATCAGAGGCACCAGTGCCTCGTCACTTTGCCCGGGCAGACGTGGATCCTGCCAAAGCCCCGGATGCGTACCGCGGCGCAGCCAACTGGCGCGCCTATTTTCTCGATCCTGATTTGCTGCAGGTGCTTGAGCTGGCCCTGGCCCACAATCGGGATATGCAGAGCGCGATTTTGCGGGTGGCCGAAGCCCGGGCGCAGTACGGCATCCGGCGTGCGGATCGCTTTCCCGCCATTGACGGGCAGGGCGACAGCATCCGCAGCCGCACACCCAGGGATCTGTCGCCAACCGGCAGGGCCGAAACAAGCTCTGTTTATCAAATGAGCGTGGGCCTGGCCAGTTGGGAGCTGGATTTTTGGGGGCGTATCCGCAGCCTGGAAGCAGCCGCCCTGGAACAGTATTTGGCAAGCGAGGCAGCGCAAAGGGCCTTTACCGTGGGTCTGGTGGCAGAAGTTACCAACACCTGGCTGATCCAGCGCGAATATGACCGCAGAATTGAGCTGGCCAAGCAGTCCATCGCCACACGGGAAGAATCGCAGCGTATTTTCAAGCGGCGCTACCAGCTTGGCGCCGGCACCAGGCTTGAACTCACCCAGGTAAAGGCACTTCTGGCGCAGGCAAGAACCTTGGCCGTGCAACTGGAACAGGCGCGGGAAGCCAATGGTCATTACCTGGCGTTTTTGGCAGGCACTTCGGTAGACAGTACCCCGCGCAGCAATGTGCTCGACGGGAAAGCGGTATTGTCGCCCATAGGCCCGGGACTGCCTTCTGATTTACTGGTGCAGCGTCCGGATATTGTGTCGGCAGAGCACCGACTGGCCGCTGCCCATGCCGATATTCATGCGGCTCGAGCCGCCTTTTTTCCACGCATCAGCCTGACCGGCAGCCTGGGCCTGGCCAGCAACGAGCTGGAAAATCTATTTGAAGCAGCAAACCGCGCCTGGACCTTCATGCCTGTCATTTCAGTGCCCATTTTTAACGCGGGCCGCCTGCGCGCCAATCTCGATCTCGCTGCAATCCGACGAGACATGGCCGTGGCAGAATATGAACGGACCATTCAACAAGCCTTCCGCGAAGTGTCTGATGCGCTCAGCGCCCGCCACTGGCTGGTGCAGCAGCTCGATATCCAGCAACAAGGCCTGGCCACCCAACGGGAACGCACCCGTCTTGCCCAGCTCCGTTATGATAACGGCACCACCTCGTACCTGGATGTGCTCGATGCCCAGCGAGAGCTGCTCCAGGCTGAACAGGATACGGTGCAGACCCAGCGCTACCTGCTGACCAGCCAGGTCAATCTTTTTGCCGCCCTTGGCGGCGGATCTTTGGGACAGGATGCGTCAATGTCTGTTTTTCCACAAGCCAGAAAATAACAGGAAAAAATCAAACTTGATGTTCACTGGAACATGCACGCATTCAGGAAGGGATGGCTATGCAGGGCATAAAAGGGAGCAAGTGGCTCATCATTTTGATCATCGCGACCCTGGCTGCAGGCGCCGGATATTATGCCCGGCAACAGATGCAGCCCCAGGGCCCGGGCCCGGGCTTTGTCAGTGGCAACGGCCGCATAGAGGCAACGGAAATCAATATCTCCTCCAGGTACGGCGGCCGCATCGATGAGATCCTGGTGCGCGAGGGGGATTTTGTGCAGGCAGGCGCGCCCCTGGTGCGGATGCAGATCGATACGCTGACAGCCCAGCAGGCCGAGGCTGTGGCACAAAAACAGCAGGCCGTAACCGAGGTGGCCAATGCAAGGGCGCAGGTGGCCATGCGTAAAAGTACGGTGGCTGCGGCCAGGGCCAATGTCACCCGCATGCAGAGCGAACTACAGGCGGCACAGCGCAAACTGGCCAGAACAAGGACCCTGTCCAAAGAGGGCGCAGCCTCCATGCAGGAGCTCGATGATGACCAGGCGCGGGCGGCAGGGGCCAGGGCTCAGGTGGATGCTGCCCAGGCCCAGGTGGTGGCAGAGGAAGCGGCTGTCAGGGCGGCAGAGGCGCAGATTGCCGGGGCCGAGGCCAGGGTTGAGGCCGTGGCTGCCACCATCACCCGCATCGAAGCAGAAATTGCCGACAGCACCCTGGTTTCGCCGCAGGATGCCCGCGTGCAGTACCGCATTGCCCAGCCCGGCGAGGTTGTGGCCGCGGGTGCGCCGGTTTTGAATCTGATTGATCTCAATGATGTGTACATGAGCTTTTTTGTGCCCTCAACCTCTGCCGGCAGGGTGGCGCTGGGCAGCGAGGTGCGCATTATCCTCGATACAGCGCCCGATTATGCCGTGCCGGCCAAGGTCTCCTTTGTGGCCAGTAGCGCCCAATTCACTCCGAAAACCGTGGAAACCGCCAGCGAACGGCAAAAACTCATGTTCCGGGTGCGGGCTCAGGTGGCGCCGGCATGGCTGGGGCAGTACACGGAGCAGATTAAAACCGGGGTGCCCGGCATTGCCTGGATCCAACTCGACCCCCAGGCCCCATGGCCGGAAAAACTGCCGCTCACGGTGCAGTGATGACCACCCCGCAGGCAGTGGTGCACATTGCAGCTCTGAGCCAGCGTTACGGCAAAACCCTGGCCTTGGATCGCCTTGATCTCAGCATACCCAAAGGCTGCATGGCCGGGCTTATCGGCCCGGACGGGGTGGGGAAATCCAGCTTGCTTGCCCTGGTGGCCGGGGCACGGGTGATTCAGGAGGGCAAAATCGCCGTGCTTGGCGGCGACATGGCCAATAAACGGCACCGCAACCGCATCTGCCCGGATATTGCCTACATGCCCCAGGGTTTGGGAAAAAATCTTTACCCCACCCTGTCGGTGGAGGAAAACCTGCAGTTCTTTGCCAGGCTCTTTGGCCACAGCGCTCCGGAGCGTCGCAGGCGCATCGATGAACTCACTACCGCCACCGGCATGTATCCTTTTCTCAATCGGCCGGCCGGCAAACTTTCCGGTGGCATGAAGCAGAAACTGGGCCTCTGTTGTGCGCTCATCCACGATCCGAAGCTGCTGATTCTGGATGAACCCACTACCGGGGTAGATCCCTTGGCACGACGCCAGTTCTGGGATCTCATCGACAGTATCCGCAGCAGCAGTACCGAGATGAGTGTGATTGTGGCCACCGCCTACATGGATGAGGCCAGCCGTTTTGACTGGCTGGTGGCCATGGAAGGCGGCAGGGTGCTGGCCACGGGCGCACCGCAGGAATTACTGGAGCACACCAAGACCAGCTCCCTGGAAGCGGCCTTTATCCAGCTTTTGCCCGAGGAAAAACGGCAGGGGCATACAGAGCTGGCCATTACGCCCCTGCCAAAGGAGGCAGGTGAAATCGCCATTGAAGCGGAACAGCTCACCAAACGCTTTGGCACCTTTACTGCGGTGGATCAGGTCAGTTTCCGCATCCGGCACGGGGAAATTTTCGGCTTTCTCGGCTCCAACGGCTGCGGTAAAACCACCACCATGAAGATGCTCACCGGGCTGTTGCCGGCCAGCGGGGGGACGGCTAAACTCTTTGGTACAACCGTCAACCCCAAAGACATGTCGGTACGCAAGCGGGTGGGCTATATGTCCCAATCTTTTTCCCTGTATACGGAGTTGAGCGTGCGCCAGAACCTGGTGCTGCACGCACGCCTCTTCCACCTGCCAGAGGCGGATATCCCGGAACGGGTGTGCAGGGTGGCCGAGCGCTTTGGCCTTAAAAAAGTGCTGGATGAGCTGCCCAATTCCCTGCCCATGGGGATGCGCCAACGCCTCTCCTTAGCGGTTGCCCTGGTGCACAGCCCTGAGCTGCTCATTCTTGATGAGCCGACCTCGGGCGTGGACCCGGTGGCCCGAGACAGCTTCTGGCAGCTGCTGATCGAACTTTCCCGCACAGACCGGGTGACCATTTTTATCTCCACCCACTTCATGAACGAGGCGGAACGCTGCGACCGCATATCGTTTATGCATGCGGGCAAGGTGCTCACCAGCGACACGCCTGCGCATATCGTGGCACAACGCGGGGTAGACAGCCTGGAACAGGCCTTTATCGCCTATCTGGAAGAGGCGGCAGAAAGCGGGCAAAACAAGGTACCTGAAACCACGGCTGTCAAAAACGCAATCGGCAAAATCGGCAACACTGGCAGCAGTCAGGAGGCGCATATAAAAGAGCAGACCTCACCGCAGCACAGAGTGTTCAGCTGGACCCGCCTGTTGAGCTATACCATGCGGGAAAGCCTGGAAATACGGCGGGATCCGGTACGGGCCGTGATGGCCCTGGCCGGCAGCCTGATCCTCATGGCAGTGATCGGCCTGGGCATTACCATGGATGTGGAAGACCTGCGCTTTGCCGTGCTCGACCGGGATCAAAGCGGGCTGAGTAACAGCTACACCCTGGATATTTCGGGATCGCGCTACTTTATCGAAAGGGCTCCCATTATGGATTATGCCGAGCTTGACCAGCGCATGCGCAGCGGGGAGCTGTCTTTGGCCATTGAAATTCCGCCTGGTTTTGCACGGGATCTGCAAAGGGGTGTTCCGGTTCAAATCGGCGTCTGGATCGACGGCGCCAATACTCAGCGGGCGGAAACCATCCAGGGCTATGTCCAGGGGCTGCACCAAAGCTGGCTGGCGCAGCAGAGCCGGCATACCCTTGGTTCCACCCCTGTACCGGCAGCCAAGGTGGAAACCCGTTTCCGCTATAATCCGGATGTGAAAAGTCTGCCTGCCATGATTCCAGCAGTTATTCCGCTGATGCTGCTCATGTTTCCGGCCATGCTCACCTCGCTTGCAGTGGTGCGGGAAAAGGAAATGGGCTCCATCATGAATCTCTATGTTACCCCGGTGAGCAGGGTGGAATTCCTTGTCGGCAAGCAGATTCCCTACATTGTCATGGCCATGGGCAACTTCTTTCTCATGATTTTTTTGACTGTCACTGTCTTCAAGGTATCCATTACCGGCAGCTTTCTTGCCCTGACGGTCGCGGCCCTGCTGTTCATTATCTTTGCCACAGGCTTTGGTCTCTTCACCTCGGTTTTCACCAGCTCACAGGTGGCAGCCATCTTCATTACCATGCTGGCCACCCTGCTGCCCTCCGTCAACTATGCCGGCCTGATCACTCCGGTCTCGTCGCTGGAGGGCATGGGCCGGTTCATCGGTGAAACGTTCCCGACCACGCACATGCTCCTCATCAGCCGGGGCGTGTTCAGCAAGGCCCTGGGGTTTGCAGACTTACACAACACCTTCCTGCCGCTTGTGCTCGTCATACCAGTGATTCTCGTGTTGTCTATCGTCCTTCTCAAAAAACAGGACTCCTGAGATGGGTCGCTTCACCAATGTGTACCGGCTCGGCATCAAGGAGTTGTGGGCCCTGGCCCGCGACCCCATGCTCCTGGTGCTTATTGTTTATTCGTTTACGCTCGCCATTTATACAGCAGCCACAGCTGCCCCGGAAACCCTGCACAAGGTGCCCATAGCCATTGTGGATGAAGACGATTCCACCCTGTCGCGCCGCATCAGCTCGGCATTCTTACCGCCGCATTTTTTCAAGCCCAGCACGATCACGCTGCCAGCAATGGATCCGGGCATGGATTCGGGTATCTACACCTTTGTGATCAATATTCCGCCTGAGTTTCAGGCAGATGTGATAGCGGGCCGCAGCCCCGCCATTCAGCTCAATGTGGATGCCACCCGCATGAGCCAGGCATTCACCGGCAGCGGCTCCATTCAGCAGATTATCATGGGTGAGGTTGCGGAATTCGTTCAGGGGTACAGGGGGATGGCTGCGCCGCCTGTCACCGTGGAACAAAGGATGCGGTTCAATCCCACCCTTGCGCCCTCATGGATGACCAGCGTGATGGAAATCAACAGCATGATCACCATGCTTTCGGTCATCCTTACCGGTGCAGCCTTAATTCGCGAGCGCGAGCACGGCACCATCGAGCATCTCTTGGTGATGCCGGTTACGCCGGCGGAAATCATGCTCTCCAAGGTGTGGTCCATGGCCCTGGTGGTGCTCCTTGCCTCGGCCTTTTCCATTGCCGTTGTGGTGCAGGGCTGGCTGAAGATTCCTGTGGCAGGTTCTGTGGGCCTGTTTTTGCTGATGGTTGGTCTGCATCTTTTTTCCACCACTTCGCTGGGCATTTTTCTGGCCACCCTGTCCCGCAGCATGCCCCAGTTTGGACTGTTGATAATCCTGGTTATCATGCCGCTGCAAATGCTCTCCGGCGGGACCACACCCATGGAAAACATGCCCAAATTGATTCAAAATATCATGTTTTTTGCGCCCACCACCCATTTTGTTGCTGCCAGCCAATCGATCCTGTACAGGGGCGCAGGGCTTGAGGTTGTCTGGAAAGATATGGCAGCGATCATTGTTATTGGCCTGGTGTTCTATTCCATCTCGCTGGCACGCTTCAGAAAAACCCTGAGCCAGATGGGCTGAGGCACTGGGCATAAAGTAGAAGTATGGGAGAGAAGTGGGTCGTGGAATTTAAAGTTGCGCACAAAAAATAAAAAAAGCGTCCCTCCCCAGGGGAAAGGACGCTTTTTTTGCCAGCCAAGGATTATGGCTCATAGGGATTCAGGATATATTGGGAGATCAAATGGCGGATTCGACCGTCTCCCCGGCCAAAAACGCCTTGGTGCTCTTTGCCACTGTGTGTCCCAACTCAACACATTCACGAAGCTGGGGATGATCCGGCACATAGGGTACCCGCAGTCCAGGATGGCAGATGGTCATCTTCAGGTCCTTCAAGATATCGTTCATCAGCTTGACCGCCTCCCCTGACCAACCATAGGAGCCGAAGCAGGCAGCAATTTTTTTGGTAGGCCGCAATCCCTTCATGTAGTAGAGGTAGTCGGCCATGCGTGGCAGCATGCCGTTGTTCAGGGTTGGGCAGCCAAAAACCAGAGCACTGGCCTCCAAAGCAGCGGCCATCACATCGCTGCGGTGGTTCACGCTCAGATCGAACATGGTATATTCCAGGCCCTCCTCGTGCAGGCCTTCGGCCACAGCCTTGGCCATTTTCATGGTGGAATTCCACATGGTGTCGTAGATCACCAGGGCACGACCATTGGTTTCATAGTTGCACCAGCGGTGGTAATCACGGATGATTCTCATGGGATCTTTGCGCCAAATAACGCCGTGATCCGGAGCAATCATCTTGATGGGCAGCTGCATCTCTTCCACCTGGGCCAACAGCTTCTTCACCTGGGGTGAATACAGGGTAATAATGTTGGCATAGTATTTGGTGGTTTCATAGGTCAGGATGCCAGGATCCACTTCGTCGTCAAAGCGCTCACTGGTAGCCCAGTGTTCGCCAAAGGCATCATTGCTGAAAAGGAGCTCGTCTTCCTTGACGTAGCAGAACATGGAATCCGGCCAATGGAGCATGCGGGTTTCAATGAAGCTGAGGGTGCGTTTGCCGATGCTGATTTCATCGCCAGTGCCCACGACATGGAAGGGCCAGGTATCGTTATGAAAATGCTGCAACAGAGCTTTATGGCCCATTTTCGAGCAGATAACCTTCTCGGGCTGCACCTCTTCAATCAACCCGGGCAAACCGCCACTGTGGTCCATCTCCACATGATTGACAACAATGTAGTCGATTTTTTGCGGATCAATGATGTTGCGGATGCGGTGCATCATCTCGCCACGGTACACTTCCTTGACCGCATCGATCAGGGTGATTTTCTCGTCAATGATGAGGTAGGCATTGTAGGTAGTGCCCCGGTTCGTGGAATAGCCGTGGAAATCCCGGGTGAGCCAATCAATGGCGCCAACCCAGTAGATTCCTTTGCTTAGCTCTGTCTTCTTCATAGACGCTTATCTCCTTGATAGTAATCAATTTTTAAAAAGTGAGGATGCCATATCCCTGTTCCATATATTCCCGCATGGAAGGATGGCCAGCCAATCCTTCCAGCAGGGGAATCTGTTCCTTATCAACCGCGTCAAGTTGCATCATCTTGCTGGTGCAGGCCTTGCAAGCGCCAACAATCAAGCCCTTGTTCTTGGCCTTGGTGTAAAGTGGATGCAAAAAATGACCGGGATCAGCCATAATGGGAACAAGCCGTACCGACTCGCCTTCGAGGATGATTTTGCCCTCCATTCCTTGTTCGGCCATATCCAAGGCATTAAGTAAAACATGTATAAAGCAGAGCGGGTTGTCGCGAAAGGTAAAAAAGATAATTTTTTTCATCATGCCTCCCAATGGCTTGGATGTGTGTCAGGCAACAAGGCCTATTTTCCCTTCTCAAAATACACTTTACGCAGGGACTCACCCCTATCCCCCAGGCTGTGCAGCAGGGCTTCGATTTTTTCCATTGCAAGCGGAGAGGGTTTGGCGCGACCGTTTTCCCAGCGGTTGATGGTGGGAAAGGTCACTCCGAGCTTGGCCGCGAATTTTTCCTGAGTCAGACCGGTCTGTTCCCGGAGTTCACGGACCAGCCTTGCCACAGTGTATTGCTCGTCCAACGGCTCACTCCTTGATGTGTCTGCTGATTTTGAAAGCATTTTTTACATTTTTTATATTGTACGACTTATCACTTGATATAGCATCAGTATGCCATCAACGGGGTGCACATGTCAAGTCTGCCTCGTTTTATTTGCCTTTCCTACGACCGCCGCAGGAACCACGTGGAAAACATATTTTCCTTTTCAGCCCTGCCTCTTCATGGTTAGGTGCATGAAAGGCCAGCCCGTGTGAGGCAGACACTTCCTGGACGCTCACATCCCCCGGTATTCTTTTCCTCTTCCCTTGATGAGCCATGTCCTTTGCCCGATGCTTTATAGCTTTCTTGTTCATTATCCTCACCGCGCATCTGTCATCTGGTGCCATGCCTGCCGCAGCAGGCGCAAAGAGCTCTTCCCTGAATCCAGAAACACCGACTCCCCTTCGTTTCACTGTGCAGGGCAGCCAGATCATTGATCAAAAAAATCCGGACTCCCCGGTGTTTTTCCGCGGTATGGGTTATTCTCCCTTTCTCATTGGGGAAACACCGCTCACTGGTGCAGATCCCAAGGATGACGGCCGCTTTGCCGTGCACCTGCCCATGATGCGGGAGATGGGCATCAACTACCTGCATGTCTTTCCGCGCCGCATGCCAGCGGGATTTTTCGCGGCCCTGGACCAGGAAGACCTGGTTTATGGTCAGGATATCTGGCTCTTCCCCTATGAGCCCGATTTCCTGGACCCTGGATACCAGGCCCGGCAACTGGAGGTCATCAAGGAAGTGATCGACCACACCTACAGTGTGGGTCGGCCAGACAGGCTGGTGCTCTTTTCCATCGGCGACGAACTGCAGGCCGCCTCGGTCACCAGCACCAATGCCGCCCATCCGGAGGTGACGGAATATGTGGGCAAACACGTAGTGGTACGCAACCGCACTGCCTCGGAGGTGGCCATGGCCAAGCTGGTGGATGAAGCCATGGACTACGAGCTGAGCCGCTATGGCCAGCGCCATCTCTACTGCCACACCAGCTGGACCCATATCGGCCCCATCAGTGACCGGCCAGATCTGGAGGTCCGACCGGAAGACGCCCTGGTACCGGACATGGGCGATCTGATCTGCCTGAACATCTACACCTATGCCAATGCAGTGCGTACTTCAGGCCCGGGCCGTGCCACTGGCAGCAGCTACCAGGGCTATCTGGAACAACTGGCCTGGGAACACCACAAACCCATCTTCATCACCCAGGTGGGACTTTCCACCTCGCCGGTGGCCCCCAAACCATGGGTGCCCGGTTTTGGCGGCCACAGTGCCGAAGCCATGGCTGCTGTCTTTGTCAGCATTTGGCAGGATCTGCGCAGTGCCCAGGGCCGGGAACGCTTTTGCGGTCTGGCTTTTTTCGAGTGGCAGGACGAATGGTGGAAGAGCGGGGAAACACCGGATGACGCCGACCACCACGAAGAGGACGACCCTGAAGAGTGGTTTGGCATCTATGAACTGGGGCCAGACAATCGCCTCATCCCCAAGGGCAAGGTGCCAGAGACCCTGCGCTGGCTCTTCATGCAACCGTGAACCGGCAGGACAGGAAATTTGCTATGCAAGAAAATCGAACTGGATCAGGCGCCCTGGACCTGAGCCATCAACAAGCACGACAGGTCAGCCTGGAACTGCCTGACTGGGCCTGGGAGGAAATGGCGGCCCTGCCCAGCCAACTGGCTACACCAGAGGAGCGCATGGCCGCTGTTCTTCATTTTGCCCGCCTCAACACGCTACATGCCACAGGCGGTCCCTTTGCTGCGGGCATATTTACTCGCGATTCCGGCATCTTGATTGTCTTGGCCGTCAATCGGGTGGTACCGCTGACCTGCTCCTGCGCCCACGCAGAGGTCATGGCCATCTCACTTGCCCAAAAGCGGCTGGGGTGTTTTGATTTGGGGGCAGCTGGGCTGCCAGCCCATGAACTGGTGGTGAACTGGATGCCCTGCGCCATGTGCTTTGGTGCGCTCCTCTGGTCGGGCATCCGCTCCCTGGTGGTGGCTGGTTTTGGTCCGGAAATGGAGGCCATTACCGGTTTTGACGAAGGGCCGCTTCCCCTGGATTGGCAGCAGGAGCTGGCTAGGCGCGGCATTGCCTTCAGGGGCGATGTACTGCGCGCAGAGTCTTTGGCAGCTTTCCGCGAATTTGCTGCCAGTGGCGCGCCGGTCTACAATGCCCGCCAAGGGATTTTGCCCTGAGCTGCAACGGATCGTTCAGCCCCTCTTCCGCCTGTCAGCGTTTTTTGAAGTAGTCCGGTTCGTTACCGGCCTTCCACTTGATGTTGCAGCCCATGCTGGGTTTCTGTTCTGGACTGATGGCCTCTCCTCGCAACAGGGCATCCAGTGCCCGTCGTAGATCTGCGCCAGTCACCGGAATGTGCTTGTTGGGCCGCGCGTCATCCAGCTGGCCACGATACACTAGCTTGTGCCCCCCATCGAAGAGATAGATATCCGGAGTGCAGGCTGCCCGGTAAGCCTTGGCCACTTCCTGGCTCTCGTCGTACAGATATGGAAAGGGGTAGCCGTGCCGCTTGGCCTCTTGCTGCATCTGTTCGGGGCTGTCGTCTGGATGGGTGCTGATGTCATTGGAGCTGATGGCCACCATGGCTATACCTTTGGGCATATATTCTCTGCCAAGGGCGCTCAGCTCGGATTGGATAAGTTTCACATAGGGGCAGTGATTACAGATAAAGAGGAGCAAAAGCCCCTTGGCCCCGGAGAAATCCTGCAGACCGACCGTCTTGCCTGTAACCGTGTCGGGCAGGGAAAAATCCGGAGCGCTGGTACCCAGTGCCAGTTGGGTTGATTCGGTAAGGGCCATGTACAACCTCCATTCAGCTATGGATGCAGGCAGGCAACCTGTTTGTTGGGTGCCCGCTGCATCGGGGAAGGGTGCTGCGCCAGCCAGAGCTTGCGCTGTGGGGCAGCCAGCGGTAATATGTGCCGGTCTTCGTACTGTACCCCCAATCTATTCCCCATGCCATTCTTTGTTCGTGAGCCGCCAACATGCGCAAAGGTCTTTTTGTCGGTCAGTGTAGTGTAGAACTTGTGTATTATCTGCCCAGCGCCCTACAGCCCGGGCAGCGCATGAAGGCCGAACGGCAGCTCGCCTTTGCCGGAGGAGCAGCCACCAACGCTGCCATTGCCTTTACAGCCTTTCCTGATAACACCAGCATCCTGGTGAGCGGCCTGGGAGAACATCCCTTAAGTGAAGTGGTGCGTTCCGACATAATGGAACATGCGGTTGAGCTCATTGATCTTGATTCCTTGCCCCATCACCCACCTTCGGTCGGTTCTGTTCTGGTCGACTTGAGCACCAATGAATACGGTGTGGCCTATTCCACCACCTATGCCCGTAAACTACGCTCCGTGGATTTGGGCGAGGCTCTTTTCCATGAAGTGGACATTGTGCTGGTGGATGGCTCCTATCTGCCCCAGGGAGTAGATGCTGCAACTACGGCGCGTCGCCGAGGCATTCCAGTGGTTTTGGATGGCGGCACCTGGAAGGAGGGGCTGGAAGAGCTGCTCCCGCTGGTGGATTTTCTGATCGCGTCCAACGAATTCCGTATACAGGACAGTGGTAGCAGCGAAGATGTATTTACAGCCGCGCAAGACTATGGCATTGGCCATGTGGCTATCACCCGCTCAGGTGCATCCATCCTTGCCCATGAAAACGGCAACATGCAGGAGATATCGGTTGATCAGGTCAAGGTACTCGACACCTTGGGAGCCGGAGATATTTTCCACGGTGTTTTCTGTCATCATATTCTTGAGCAGGATTTCCTCACTTCCCTGCGCCTGGCTGCTGAAATTGCCACCATGTCCTGCACCTCGCTGGGGCCGCGCACCTGGATTGAGCAGCTAAAACACATCTGAGCAGCTCCACCTCCGCAATCATCGGCGCCGATAAGGAATCCGACAGTAGTCAATGCCTCGCTGCACCTGTATGCCGTTTTTCTCCAGGAACATGGCAATGGAGTTAATGGAAATATTGGCGTTGACCGATGGCCCCAGGTAGAGATGATCCAGCCTTGGTGGTTTACCATCCAGGCTGAGATTGAACTCGATATAGGGTACCAGCATATCATGGCCTTCCCGAAACAGGATCGGAAAGCTGTCATGGCCACTCACCACCGGTGAAACAATGCGCCACTCCTTCTCCTCCATAAAAGAGGGATGCTTCAACATGGCCGCGATACGCAGGATATCGGTCTCCAAACTGGTAAAAATATCCCGGTAAAGCGCCAGGCGTTCCTCGCTTTGTATCTCCCTGTCCTGGGTGCGTCTATGCGCCTCTGCCTCCAGGGAATCCAGCACCTGCTCGATGATCCGCCACTGTCGCCTGGGTTCGTAGATGCATTTGCCCATCAAAAAGTGCTGCTGTCTTGCGCATTCCAAAATAAAATCAGGGCAAAAGCCTAAACTCACCCCCTTGCCGGGCAGGCTGTAGCCGCGCCATTGGCTGAGCAGGTTACCATGGGAGCGGAAAGAGGCGGCAAAGAGCAGGTGGCCGCTGCTGATGCGGTGTTTGATCCAGTCCACAAACTGGGTGAGCAGCAAAGAGTTGGCCCGGCTGCTGTCCATGCGCTCCCGGCTCACCTCGGCAAAGAGATCGGCCGTATGGCGCAATTCGGCCGAGTCGTTCATATAGCGAATATCACTGGCCCAGAGGCAGCGTCCGCCAATGATCCCCAACAGGCCGCTGAAGGTAGTATAGTGATATAGTCCACCCCTTGGGGTATCAGCGTACAGTTCCCGGCTCAATCGCTCTATGTCTTCCACAGTATCCTCCCTTTTGTACCACAAGGGGCTATTGGCCAGGCCCTGCAGTTGTCAGCCAAATTATTATGGCCTTGTTTTTCATTGAGCTTCACAAAAGCCGTAGTATATTGAAAGTTTGGCTGCTGTTTGCAAGGGGCAGTGCAGCTTGCTTCTTTTTTTCTGTGGACGTATTCATGTACAGAAATTTTAAGATTGTTCCCAACATCATTTTCGGTCGTGGTTCTTTCAACCAGCTTGGTGATGTCCTCAAGGCCAAACGGCCAGCCAACGAATCGACCATGGTCTTTGTGCTGGACAGTGTCTTTACCAACACAGAGCTGGAAGCCAGGTTACCCCTGGAAAAAGGTGACCTGCTCATGCATGTCAATGTGGATGAAGAGCCCACAACCAACTATGTCGACGAATTGGTCGCCAAGGTGCGCGCCTCCACTCCCCGCCTGCCCGATGGCATCATCGGCATTGGCGGCGGCTCCACCATGGATCTGGCCAAAGCCATTTCCCTCTTGCTCACCAACCCGGGCTCTGCCACCGAGTACCAGGGCTGGGATCTCATCAAATATCCGGCAGTGTACCATGCGGCCGTGCCAACGCTCGCTGGTACAGGCGCGGAGATTTCCCGCACCACCGTACTCACCGGGCCGGATAAAAAGCTGGGCATCAACTCCGATTTCACCCTCTTTGACCAGATTCTGCTCGATCCGGAACTGCTGGTCGGAGTCCCCAAGGACCAGTGGTTCTACACTGGTATGGACTGCTACATCCATGATGTGGAGTCTTTGAACGGTACGTTCTTAAACGAGTTCAGCCGCGCCTACGGTGAAAAATCCATAGAGCTGTGCCGCCAGGTCTTTTTGGAAGACCATCCCGACAAAGACGACAAGCTGATGATGGCCTCCTACTTTGGTGGCATGAGCATCGCCTACTCGCAGGTAGGAGCCTGCCACGCCCTTTCCTATGGGCTGGCCTTTGTGTTGGGCACCCATCATGGTATTGGCTGTTGCATCGCCTTTGACTATCTGGAAGATATTTATCCCGAAGGCGTGCGGGAGTTCAGGGAAATGATGACCAAGCACGATATCAAGCTTCCCCGCAATATCACCAGGGACCTGGATGAGCAGGCCATGGAAACCATGACAAGCGTGGCCCTGAACCTGGCTCCCCTGTGGGAGAACTGCCTGGGCAAGGATTGGCAGAGCATCATGACCCGTCAGCGGGTGCGCGAACTGTACAACCGCATGTAGGGCGCTTCCCGACCTGCCAACCAACCAGACTTCTCATCGCTGCCACGATTGGCCCAGCAACTGTCCCTGCCCGGGGAAAGGCAGGGACAACTGTACGGCCCGCCGTGGCAGCGCGCTTTTGGATAACAGGTTGGAAACACTCAAACCCAGCAAACGTATACGGCGGCGACCTGCCTCTGTTGCCGCCACGAGTCGAGGCAACTGTGCCAAAAGGTCTGCTGCATCGGCAAAACCAGCCAGGTCGGTGCAGGAACGGGTAATGGTGGTGAAATCCTGGTAGCGCATCTTCAAGGTCAGGGTGCGACCGCACAGATCCTTGGTCGTCAAATCCGCCCCTAATTCAATGGCCAGTTCGGTCAACACAGCCTGCACCGCCTCCAGGGCGAGGATATCCCTTGCCAAAGTGGTCTCTGTACCCATGGATTTCCGCTCGCGATGGGCCAGCACTGGCCGCTGATCGACACCCCTGGCAATATCGTAAAAAAACTGGCCATGCTTACCAAAGAGCCGAATTAATTCTTCTACAGAAAAACGCAGCAAATCCGCACCGATGTGGACACCAATTGCCTGCATTTTGCGCTCGGTGGCCTTGCCCACGCCAAAAAATTTGCGTACCGGCAGGCCAGCGACAAACTCTGCCGCTGCCGCGGGCGGAATCACGGTTAGGCCGTCGGGCTTTTTTATGCCTGAAGCCACCTTGGCCAGAAACTTGTTGCAGGAAACACCGGCCGAGGCGGTCAGGCCGGTTTCCTTGAAAATACGGGCACGCAGCTGTTCGGCAATACGGGTTGCCGAACGCTCGCCCAAAAAGTTACGGCTCACATCCAAATACGCCTCATCCAGGGAGAGTGGCTCCACCAGTTGGGTACAGGAGCGGAAGATCGCCATGAGCCGAGCAGACATCTCCCGGTAACGCTGCATGCGGGGCCGCACGAACACGGCCTGTGGACACAGGCGTTTGGCCTGGGCACAGGGCATGGCCGAATGCACACCGTACACGCGGGCCGCATACGAGCAGGCCGCCACCACCCCACGGCTGCCTGGATCGCCGCCAACAATGAGGGGCAGGCCGCGCAACTGCGGATTGTCCAACTGCTCCACCGAAGCGTAGAAGGCGTCCATATCCACATGGATGATTTTACGGCACTCGCTCATGGCAGATCAACGAAATAGATGGCACAATCAGCACAGGCACATTGAGTTCGCATGATGCTTGTCTGATCGCTCGTGTACTGCTCGTTAAAGAGAATACTTCACAACGTCTTGCCGACTTGCGCGGGCACTGTATCGACACTATCCTGTACCTTAACCGGCAAGTATTTCTTGCAGGTTTGTTTTTTGTTCAACAAGCGGCACCCAACCGCAGCACAGCAGCAAACACATAAAATGTACCGCAAGGAGACAGAGCATGTCCAGCACCTTTGGCACCCTGTTCAAGGTGAGCACATTCGGCGAATCGCACTGCAAAGGAGTTGGCGTGGTTGTGGATGGCTGCCCAGCCGCCATGGAGTTGAGTGAGGCCGATATTCAGCCACAACTTTCCAGGCGACGGCCCGGCCAAAGCAGTCTTAGTACCCCCAGAAGCGAAGCGGATCAGGTGTGCATCTATTCGGGCACCGAGCTTGGCAAAACCCTGGGTACACCCATCATGCTGCTGGTGCACAATCGCGACCAGCGGCCGCAGGACTACGGCGAAATGAGCCGGATACCCCGGCCCTCCCATGCCGACTACAGCTACCAGATGAAATACGGTATCCGCGCCTCCAGTGGTGGTGGCCGCTCCAGTGCCCGCGAAACCATTGGCCGGGTGGCGGCCGGTGCCATTGCAGACAAGTGGCTGCGCAGCACCTTTGGCGTGGAAATTGTCGCCTGGGTGAGCGCCGTGGGCGAGATCAGTGCGCCTGACATTGACAGACACAGCATCAGCCGCGCGGAAGTGGATACCCATATTATCCGCTGTCCCCATGCAGCCACGGCTGCACGCATGCAGCAGTTGGTGGAAGAGGTGCTGGCTGCCAAGGATTCCACCGGTGGCATTGTCAGCTGTGTGTGCCGCAATGTGCCGCCAGGCCTGGGAGAACCGGTGTTCGACAAGCTGGAAGCCAAGTTGGCCCAGGCCATGCTGTCCTTGCCCGCGACCAAGGGTTTTGACATCGGTTCCGGCTTTGCCGGCACCAGTCTGCGCGGCAGCCAACACAATGACCCGTTCATCCCCAAGGACCAGGTTTTGGGCACCCGCAGCAACAACAGCGGTGGCGTGCAAGGGGGGATCAGCAACGGCGAAGACATCTATTTCCGGGTGGCCTTCAAACCGGTGGCCACCATTGGCCTGCCACAGGAAACCGTGGATTTCGATGGCAACAACACCATTTTGGAGGCCAAGGGCCGTCATGATCCCTGCGTGGTGCCCAGGGCCGTGCCCATTGTCGAATCCATGGCTGCCTTGGTGCTCATGGACCTGGTCCTGCGGCAACAGGCGCGCCACCCGCTCTGATGCCCTCCAACCCCCATCCAACTACGGAAAATACAGGAGAATGCAGATGATCACGCAAGCACAACACATGGTTTTGGCCTCCTTGTGTGCGGATTCCTTCGCATTGGGAGCGCACTGGTTCTATGATACCAAGGAAATTGATGAACAGATCAGCCACCTGGATGGTTTGCTCAAACCGCTGCCCGGTTCTGTGCATCCCGACAAGGAACAGGGCGATTTCACCCACTATGGCGATCAAACCCTGCTTTTGCTTGAATCCCTGGTGCAGCGCCAGGGATTCAAGGCCGAAGAATTTGCCCAAGACTGGCAACGCTTCATGCAGAGTTATAGTGGCTACAAAGACAAGGCCAGCAAGACTACCCTGGAAAACATGGCAAGCGGCCAGGCCCTCACAGAAGCAGGCTCCCGCTCCAATGATCTGGGTGGTGCGGCCCGCATCGCACCGCTCGTCTTCCTGTACCGAAATGACCGCACTGCCCTTGTGCAGGCGGCACTGGCCCAAACCGAGCTGACCCATAACAACCCCGCCACCCTGGCCGGGGCAGACCTGATCGCTCGCATTGCCTGGGAAGTTCTGCATGGCACTCGTCCTGCCGAAGCAGTTGTTGCCGAGGTGGACAAAGGGCTTAGTGATATCAGTCTGGACATGCGGGTGCGCGCAGCCCTGGACTCAGCCGACAAAGACAGCAGGGAAGTGATTAAGAGTTTCGGACAAAACTGCGCCATTGATTCAGCCCTGCCCGGAGCACTGCACCTGATCCTCAAATACGAAAACGACCTGCGCAACGCACTGATCGAAAACGTAATGGCTGGTGGCGATTCAGCTGCACGTGGCCTGGTGGTGGGCATGATTCTGGGAGCCCAGCGAGGTGGCCCTATGGTACCGCAGGAGTGGAGCACAGGGCTGCGGCAGTACGATCATATCCAGGAACAACTCACCGCCCTGGCAGCTGTGCAAGCGTAACGCGAAACAGGACACAGACCAAAACCCTTTGTTGCAAATCATTATCAAAAAGGACTTGACCTTCTGCCTTTTGTGCGGCATAATAGGCGGAGTAGAGTTCATAACAGCCACCGTATGTAGTCAAGGTGGTCACAGATAACGCCGGTCTTCCACAAGGAAGGCCGGCCTTGCATTGTACACTAAAGAAACAAGGAGCATACCATGGCAAAAAAACTGAAAGGAACCCAAACCGAAAAGAACATCTTAACCGCCTTCAGTGGTGAATCCCAGGCACGCAATCGCTACACCTACTTTGCCTCCCAGGCGAAAAAGGAAGGCTATGTACAGATTGCCAAGATTTTCGAAGAAACCGCCAACCAGGAGAAGGAACATGCCAAACGTCTGTTCAAACTGCTGGAGGGCGGCGAAGTAGAGATTTGTGGTTCATTTCCGGCAGGCGTTATCGGCACCACCTCCGAAAACCTGCAGGAGGCTGCCAATGGTGAGCACTACGAAACCAACACCATGTATCCGGAATTTGCCAAAACCGCAAAAGAAGAAGGTTTCGAGGATATTGCCGCTATTTTCCTCGCCATTGCCGTGGCAGAAAAGCAGCACGAAAAACGTTACCTGGCCTTAAAAGCAAATGTGGATAATAATAAAGTCTTTGCAAAGGATACCTCTGTAACCTGGCAATGTCAGAACTGCGGCTATCTGCACACTGGCAAGGAGGCTCTTAAGCGCTGTCCTGCCTGTGACCATGCCATCGATCACTTTGAACTGCTGGCCGAGAACTGGTAAGCAATTCAAGCTGGCCGCGTTCCTGCGGTAAACTGTACTCAGAAAGCATCTCCGCCAGGGGCGGAGATGCTTTTTTTTATGATCCCGCAAAATCTCCCGGCAAGAATGGACACGAAAATGTGCTGACTTTCTTGGCCCCTAGAGGTTAAATGCATGGATGTGGGCTTGTTACTTTGTTTCCTGTCATGAGGTGCACCATGTCTACCACATTCCCTCCACCAACTATCAAATCCAAGGCCTTGGAGGTCAATCTGCAGGAAACTGCAGGTGAAGTCCATATTGACCCCCGCTATGCGCCGCTCATAGAGATTGTTGGCCGGCAACAGGGGCTTGCCACCAAAATCGACAATCTGCTGCACGAGGTGAGTCATCCCTACCGCAACTGGAAGATGATCATCCCTGACCTGCGCTCCTATGTGCTCAAAAATATCAACCTGTACCGCGACCACGAGCTGGGGCCCGAAGCCTTTTCCCTCTTTGTGGACATCTTTTTTACTGCCCTGCTGGAATCTGCCAAAAACGAACAACTGACCGGACGTATCCTCGAAGCCCTATTGGCCTATGTGGACAAGCTGGTGCAGAACCTCACCGCCAAGACGCTGCCCCGCTATGAAAGCGTGCTCACCGCTTTTTTCAGCCGTGTGCAGGAACTGGACAATTTGGAACCGAGGCTGATGCTGTTGATTGTGCAGAGCCAGCACGCCCTGCGCAGGATGTGCACAAAGATCATGGGGTTGCGTCAGCAGCTACCCGAAGAAAACGACAGGCATAGCCAGGCTCTCAGGGAACTGGTGCACACCGTTCTCTTCCGCAACTACGAGTACTGGCTCTCGGAAGACGATCCCCAGCCCTGGT
>Ga0334885_1001499_pt1 | contig 28197 bp, 26 predicted proteins | sample GraSluR1_MG_8_FD_207233 | JGI IMG/M metagenome (GOLD analysis project Ga0334885, IMG submission 207233) | Sludge microbial communities from methane-producing bioreactor in Wageningen University, Netherlands - Granular Sludge_31_05-R1 | ecosystem: Engineered > Bioreactor > Anaerobic >...
GCCATCATCTATCAGAGAGGGATGAAATATGAATTATTATGCAAAATGTAGTGCCAAAGAGTTTTTTAGGATCGGTATATCATTGTTAGGCAATAGGTTAAAAAATTGCACTGTAAAAGATCAGTTATAACATACCCTCTCTTATCTGTCTTAATCCCCACCCGGGAAAGGTTAAGCCCCTCCGTATCGGGTAGTCTTCCGGCAGAAACGAGTAAAACATCACCAATGATCTCTGTTTTCCTCCCTTTTTGCTCTAAAACAACCCTGAACTTATCACCATCTTTCAGCACTTCCTCGGGAGTGGCTCCAAGAACCAGATCTATACCCTCTTCCTGAAAAACTCTCTTCATCGTATCCCAGACTTCGGCATCATCTTTCGGAAATAGTCTGTTATTATGGTCAATAATCGAAACCTGGGAACCTAAATGCCTGAAACCCTGTCCGATTTCTAAGCCGATAGGTCCTCCCCCTAAAACTATCAGATGTTTTGGCAAAGTCTCCAGCTCAAAGATGGTTTCGTTGGTGTGGTAATCAATATCTCTCAATCCCTTCAACTCAGGTATGCGTGGTTTTGAACCGGTTGCAATCAGGATATGTTTGGCTCTGATCTTTTCTTGCTTATCGATCATCACGGTATGCCGATCAACTATTTCAGCAGTTCCTCGCAATACCCTTACTCCCAGACTTTCGAACCTCTCCTGAGAATCGTGAGGAGCTATCTCTCTGATGATCCTCCCGACCCGTTCCATAATGAACTTGATATCAGCACCTCGATAGTCAGCATCAAGTCCGTAATGTTTGGCTTCACGAAGCAGTTTTGCAGTATGAGCTACTTTGAGAAAAGACTTGCTCGGTACACAACCGTAATTGAGACAGTCTCCCCCCATTCTGTGTTTTTCAACCAGAGCGACTTTAGCCCCGAGTCCGGCCAGACCGGAAGCTGCCGTTAAACCGGCACTGCCCCCTCCGATAACTATCTGATGAAAATCATATTTCATCTAACCACCTACTCATTCAGATCCCAATCATAGTTAAGGTATCTGACTCTATACTGCAAATAACCATTACCGAGATATCTGTCGATAAACTGTAGAACCCCATCCCTGTCTCCGAAATCCTTTTCAAACCACTTGAAGATCCGGGAAATATGGATCGTATTGTTTGCCCTGTCTATTCTCAAACCTTTGCCGCTGTTTTTCAAAAAATCCATAGTTTGCCTGTTTAACTGCTCATCTAAAGTTGCAGCACGATATGAGCTGTCTGCTAAATCAGGACAGGAGACAGAGGCACAGACTATGGCAAAATGGATTCTCGGTTCATCATATTCTCTGAGTATATCGTGCTCAATTTGCCCAAGAGTGTACAGCTCTCCTCCGATATCAATGATATCCCTGTTCCAGACGGAACGAAAAATATTACCGGCTTTTCTGATCGATTCTATCGGATAACTATCAATGATCATCTTTACCGCAGCAATATTGTAAACGTTGATCCAGAATGCCAATCTCTCATCTCTGCTCTCCAGATCAGCTATTCTGTATCTGGACAGAGTTTCCAGAAGCTCAGTATATTCCGGCTTGACCATTATCATCCGGTAATCTACGACTGTCAGTTCAACCCCGTTTTTATAGCCATCGCTGACCGTTTCGTTCAGGATCTTATCCCAGAGTTCATAAACCTCACTGGCATAAGCAGACATTGTTAATACTAAGAGCAGTGTTAGTGCAGCGAATATATTTTTCACGACAAGACCTCCATTTTTAAAAGATACCGGATGGTTTCCGAACAGGGCATTGAGCGGGAGTTTTGGTAAAAATACTTTTGCAGTCCTGAAATAGTATCAATGTCATACCATTCGGGAAGGATATGACAATTGATCCTGTTCTGCAGGATCCTGGCTTGCGTTTCTTCCCATACCTTAGACGTACTCCAGTTTATCTCCCTGAAAATATCCTCACAAAGCGTTTCCTGTTTAAATCCAACCAGATAATACCCGGCATCAGTGGTAGGACCAATGACCATATCGCAAGCTTCTAAAGACGAGATCGCTTGCCAGAAATAAGAGTGTGGTATATCCGGTGAATCCGAGCCTATGAGTATCGCTCTTCCGTAACCTTTCCTAAAGCATTCAGTAAAGGCATCATACATTCTTTCTCCGATATTATTACCTCTCTGGATAATAATTTCAGCCTTATCATGACTCCGGAAATACTCAACAGAGCTTTGCTGTTCACAGGAAATGATGACCGGGATAGCAAGCTGCCCGACTCTTTCCCATAGATCAGCAAGAAAACAGGCATATAATTCAGCGGCCGGGATTTCTCCAATATCTCTTGCTAAGCGGGTCTTAACCTTCCCCGGGGCAGGTTGTTTAACCATGATTATGAGACATTCATTCATCTTCAATATCAGGCTAACTCACCGCCACAACTTGTTCCTGCGCCTGCAGTACAGCAATAACAATGATTATTGGTTTTGATCTTTCTGTTGATGATCTTCTGATAATCGAAATCATTTATATGCATTACAGGTTCTGCTTTAATATCAAGCATCTGATTGAAATCACAGTCATATATGTAACCGTCATAGCTCACCGATATCTGATTCCTGCACATCAAACAGTCCAAAGTTGCCGGATTAAAGGAGCTGGCAAGAGTATCCATATACTCCTCGAATTTTCCTCTTCCGACCAAACTCTCCAAAAAGCGGTTTACAGGGAAATTATTAATACATAATAGATTGGTGAAATGAATCCCGTGTTCATTAAGCAACTTCTGCTTGAACTGTTTTTCCAGCATCTTCTGTGATGATACAAGATAAAACCCATTCGGATTGTAAACGAGATTCAAACCGTATTTCGTCCCGTAACCTAACTGATTGAGCTTTTTCAGTGCCCGCAACGACTTGTCATATACTCCCTGACCTCTGACATTCTCTGCCGTTTTCGGATGATAGTGGGGAAAGGAGGCCACGATCTCTACCCGGTTTTCAGCTAAGAAATCATAGAGATAGCCGTAACCTTCCTCTTCCAGGATCGTGAGATTACATCTTTCAATGACTTTTTTTCCCGCTTTGATTGATGTTTCGACCAGATAAGTGAAATGCTCGTTCATTTCGGGTGCACCACCGGTTATATCAACAACCTCGATCTCCTTATTAGTGGTGATTATCTCCACACACTTATCTATGGTTGCTTTATTCATCATCTCTTTGCGGTCAGGACCGGCATTAACATGACAATGGCGGCAAGCCTGATTGCATTTTCTCCCGATGTTCAACTGTAATGTCTTTATTGATAATGCTCTTATTCCTTCTTCTGAACCTGTTTTTGCCAGCTGATTGGCAAAACAGTAATTCGTTTTTTCTAACAGTTCGATCTGTACGCTATGTTCGATAATTCACCTCTCATAATGATAATTCGTCAATTTTATTCATCATCTGTACGCTATGGACCAGATTTACTCCGGCAGCAATAGCAGCAGCTACATGAACCGCTTCATTCATCTCTTCTTCATCGCACCCCTTTTCCAGACAGGTTTTGGAATAGGCATCTATACAATAAGGACACTTCAGGGCATGAGATACAGCCAGGGCAATCAAACCCTTTTCTCTTTCCGTGAGCGCTCCTTCAGCCATTACGCTCCCATAGTAATCGAAGAATTTATTACCCAGCTCAGGATTAACTCTCGTAATATTAACAAACTTCTTTAGATCATCATCTTTGTAGTAATTACTCATAGGTATCTCCTATCTTCTTTTTATAATACAACCTAACCAATTTTCGGGGAGGAACACCAACAAAAAAAAGCGCCGATAAGAGAGGATTCCGTATCATCCCGTAAAGCACCCCGTCACGCTGCCATTTTCTGTCGGAGGTGATAGCCGCTGATTTGATGATTTGAATTCTGTCACCCCGTCTTTTGATCCTTCTCATGATCTCGACATCTTCCATTAAAGGAATTTCTTTGTAAGTGCCGATATCAAAGAAATAACTTCTCTGAAAGAAATGAACCTGGTCACCATAAGGAACCCTGGTTATTCTGGAACGCAACCGGGAAGTTTTGGATATCAGCTGCAAAATCCTGTTCTTCGTGTCTATCTGTAAATCGAAAGCACCGGCTTTAACATTTTGCTTAACGGCATTCTTGATCAGAAGGGGAGCTCTCTCCGGCAGCTCTGTATCCGCATGAAGGAATATCAGGACCTTTCCCCTGGCGATAGCGGCACCTTTATTCATCTGGACAGCTCTCCCCTTTTCTGAAACCTCTTTTACAACTCTGCTCTCTTCGATAACTTTTATAGTTGTCCTGCCGGCAGAACCGTCCACAATAATGATCTCATAGTCAGTGCCGGAAAAGATATCCTGAAGCTTACCAATTACACTCTTTATGATCTTTTCTTCATGTAATACCGGGATAATTATTGAATAGTAAACTGACATTGCTTGGCTATATACTCCTCGCTGAAAGCATTCTTTCAGACCTTTGATTAAAAAAACTATCTCTTAGAAAATATAGGTTATTTCAATTCTTTGCCAAACCTTTTAGACCGTTATCTTGCTCTCTTCTGCTTATCGGAGATTAGATTCCCTCACTCTTTCAAGCATTCCCTGAGAGCGTGTTTATCCTGCCAGAATCTTTTCGTAGAGTCATGGGAACGCCACGTCTTAAACTGATAACCGCTTACGAAGTTGATATTCTGCTATTTACAGGCAGAGAAATGATTTTTCTTTTTGATTAATGTTCCTGACCTGCATTGAGCGAAGCGAAATTTCAGATCTGTAAAAACTACTACCATTGAGTGGAAGCTGTTCAGACAAATCAGGCAATAATTAGTTTCTTCAGCTCTTTTCGTCTAAACCAACGGACTTTGTGTAATCTTTCCGGAGGTTTTGGTATATACAGGCTGAAGAATGTTTTTCTTTTGCTTAATGTTCCTGCTAAACCTGCGTGTTAATCCTGCCTGAATCTTTTTCGTAGAGACGCGGGCACACCCCGTCTTAAACTGATAACCTTTTACGAAGTTGATATTCTGTATTCCATCTTACTTTGTCAGAAACCTGTACTTTAATTGCAGCCGGAGAACTTTTCTTTTCTTTGCTTTTTCTTTTGCTTAAAGTTCCTGCTAAACCTGCGTGTTAATCCTGCCTGAATCTTTTTCGTAGAAACGCGGGCACACCCCGTCTTAAACTGATAACCGTTTATGTAGTTGATATTCTGCTATTTACAGGCAGAGAAATGTTTTTTCTTTTTGATTAATGTTCCTGACCTGCATTGAGCGAAGCGATAATGCAGGTCAGGAACAAATCCTTTTGGGGTGGTGGGCGGGTATAGAAAAAACCAACCTCAGCAATCCCTAAGGAAATGTTAATCTTTTTCCTCTTGACTCCCGGTCTCTCTCAGAATGCCTTGTTTTCAAAGGAACCCCTATTCTATGAAAATCTTGATCAGAGGAGTCAGTTGCTCCGGAAAAAGCACTTTAGCCCGTAAGCTGTCAGGTGAACTGAAAATACAGCGTGTTGAAATAGATGAAATCCGCTGGAAGCGAGGCTGGCAGTGTTTGGCTGAGGAAACAATAGCCGCAGAATTGAAGCCTTATCTCTCTGAAGATAACTGGATCGTTGACGGCAATAACAGATTATTGCAGCAATACATTGACTTTGATTATGATTTCCTTATCTGGCTCGATTTTCCCTTTCATCTTGTCGTTTGGCGTTGCCTCTTACGCTCTTTCAAACGCATTTTAAGCAGAGAGACCGTCTGTAACGGCAACCGGGAAACCTTTCCCCGTCTGTTCAGAAAAGATAGCAGCATGATCTATTGGGTTTTTAAAACCTTTAACAGCCGCAGAGAGGAACTCCGGCAGTTACGGAAAACAGAACCGAACCTGATCGTGATCCGTTCCAAAAGAGAAGAAAAAAACTGTATTGCTCAATTGCAAGAGCAATTAAACAAGTTAGGCAATTGACTGCGAGAAAGCTGGATCAGCAAAACGAGTTGAAACCTCAGGAATGATACTGATTATTAGCAGCGGTATCCTGCAGAGGGACTTTTCCAGCTCACCTCTCTTTGTACATATATCTCAAGCCATCCTCTATCTTATCATCGTGCCAGCCATTATGGAGATAAAATGAATATGCCCGGAGCTCAACGTCGATATCAGTAGTTAACCACAACCTTACACACCCTTTTGAAAACAGCCACTTCTCCACCAACGAGAGTAACCTCCCCCCTATCCCCCTTTTGATATACTCCGGCAATACTGCAATGACCCATAACTCTCCGGTCTCTCTGTCTCCCATGGCAAAGCCGGTAACCTTCCCCTCTGTTTCACACAGCCACCCCTTGCAGGTAGTTGTTAGCCTCTCCCTCACTGAGTCATAGTCTATCCCGAGTGACAGCAGTTCTTCCCTGGTGAAGTTGTTCTCGTCGGTTTGAGTTCTTACCTCAAACAATGCCGGAATATCATCTGTAGTTATCTCTCTGAAAATCATAGTAATACCATTCTCCTTATATCTTAGCCGGGAACAATCCCGGTACCGGATTTAATCGTTCGCTTTCTCCAGCGGCAGTCTGAAAACTTCCTCTCCGTCATCAATGATCCCCGTTTCTTCGAATCCGAGATCCTTGTAAAACTTTATCGCTTTTACATTTTGGGGCTCTGTGCTAACCATTATCACTTTCTCATCTGCTTCTCTTGCCTTCCCGATAATGATCTTCATCGCCTCTTTACCATATCCTTTGTATTGCTCACCCTCGGCTATCATCAGACGCCAGATCCAGAACCGTGGGTCTTTTGTTCCGTCATCAGCAGCGGGAATATCGGTGGAACCAAACATAGCGAAGCCGACCATCTTATCCTCACGGTAAATAGCGTAAGCATCAACCCCGGGAATGAATTGTGCCTCGGCAATCGAATAGAGATTGGAAGCCACATATTCCTTATGGTCATCAGTTACCTGCAGCTCGAGGGCTTCCTCCCAATTCAATCTCGTTATTGCCTCTAATCTGATATTCATTATCACCTCTTATAGTTTTTTGCCAGAAACCCCTGATCTTAATCTCTGTCAATAAAGAGATTATGAGCATCCTTGTTTTCGATAGATTTGTCCTGCTTAATACGGTAACCTTAGATTTCACGTGATACTTTTGGTAGAGACATGAATACGCTCCTCTTTGCCTGATAACCGGTCACATTGTTGATGCTATGACCTTGATGTACCGCAATTTGGTAAATTGCGGAGAACAATCAGTGCGTCGTATATGAAAAGAGCCTGAGTTAAACTCAGGCTCAAATTCAGGATATGCTGTCTTTTGAAATGATACTATTTCAAGATCATCATCTTGTATGCCTTATCATAAAATGGCGTGGACATTCTATAGAAATATATCCCGGAAGACACAGGCTTTCCAAGATAGTCCAATCCGTCCCAGTTTACACAGTATTCTCCCTTTTTATGATGTCCCTCTCTCAAAGTTTGCACCAATTGTCCCTGGATGTTGTAAATCTTCAACTCCATCATATCAACATCTTCACTCAAACTGTAGTTTATAGTTGTGACTGGATTAAAGGGATTGGGATAATTGTTGTACAACTTCGTTCTATAAACAGGAGGTTCGATCATTTCTTCCTCCTGAACAGTTATTGATACCGGTCCGTGAAACTCGTTCGTAAGATCCAAATCAACCGACTGCAACCAATAGTAGTAAGTCTCTCCGATATCAACATGTACATCCTCATAGATGTAAACCTGCTGCTGTGAACTGTTATGGGCATTGATAATTGAAGTATTCATTATCACTGCCTCATTAAGAACTTCGGAAGAGCTTCGAAACACATTATAGCCCAACATGTTGGTCTCTGTCTGGCTTATCCATTGTAATTCAACGAAGCTGTTAGCAGTGACACTCGCAGTGAAGGAAGATAGTTCGACGGGTTGATCATCATCTTCCTCATCGCCTGAAGGTACTATAATTGTTGTATCTCCAGGCCATTCTCCTATGACGGTAGTAACTTGATGAACTGTATTGCCAGTTATGCCTGATGAAATGATTTGAGTAATGATTTCACTATTATCGATACGGATTGGTAATGTATCTTGCTCAAGATCAATTTCTAACTTAAAATTGACTGAAGAAAGAAACTCGTTTTCATTCACTGCTTGTCCCAAAGTAACATCAGCATTATTTCTAAGGGGTGGATCGCTATTTGAGTAATCGAGATTTAAAGTAAAATAATCAACAATAGCTGAAGCATCGGGAAGTTCGATCGAGAGCAATTCCTCATCATAATCTGGTCCGACTCTGAATGATAAAACTGCCTCAGTACTAATGTTGCTTCCTCTTTCATAGAAAATCCACCATACTGCTTCTTCTATCATATCTCCTGGAACTTGAGGACCATCAGCATAATTCGTAGAACTCACAAATACCTGACTTTCATAATCCCAGCAATTGTATTGATTGTCGCCATTAATGATACGATATCTTACAGTTGCTTCCGGAAAGTTCTCACCTTTTACCTTAATAGCACTACGTGATGTTTCTTCCGAAATATCTACATAAGCCGGACGTGCTATAATGGTAACTGCCGGTTCTGAACGACCGGAATTTTCAGGAAACACATTATCTCGCATCATGTTCATTTCTCCAGAGGACATATTAGCCAATAGAACAGATTCTCCGCAAAGTGAAATGATTATCAATGCTGTTAAAAGAATGAGGTTATTCTTATTCATAAAACCCTCCATGGTAAAAGCAAAAAAAGACTGAAATTACCTGCCTGTAGTTTGATCTGTGCCTTTCTCCTACTAGGATGACTAAAATGGAATAACAGCATGTCCTGAAGTGCTGGAGAAATCCCAAAAAACAATCAAACCTATCGACAACCCTACTTAACAATATTAACCAGCTATCCCAATTGCGAATCAATAAAAACAGAGGAGTTATTTTTGTAAAGCTTTTTTTCCCCGGCTTCAAATTAATGTTCTGTTACTATTCTGCGCTTAAATCTTTTCCTGCTGACTTTAATCTCATCGTGTCATTTGTTTATCTGTTAAAAGATAGCGTAGGAGTGTTAAAGATGTAATTTAAAAGCTTTAATCTCAATTTCCTGCCCGGTACTCTCTCTTGATCTTTCTGAATAAGTCACTCATTTTTCCATGACTTAGGCTTAAAATGGGTAGGCATACTCCTTCCTGCTGAATGAGATAAGAAAGTGCTGTTCCGGTTCTTTATCCAATGTTTTTGCTTTTCCTGACAGGTTGTGAATACTCCCGGACAGACAAGTTCATGCTCTTTTTCCGGATGCCGATCTTTTGATGTATCCAGACTCTGCTTGAGCGGTGTGGCTTTTTATCGAATGTACTAATTGAAATGAGCAAAGCGAAATGCAGGTCAGGGACAAATCAATATCAGGGCGGGCGGGTGGGTATAAACACAGGAAAGTTTTGATTGACTCCGAGAGTGTGCATATTCCACTATTGATATCAGATTAGTATTGGGAGATAAAATGATCACTTACAGCAGATCTTTGGACAATATTGACCCTCAAGATTTGCAGGGTTTCTTCGTCGGATGGGATAAGCCCTTAACTCCGGAACAGCATTATGAAATATTGCAGAACAGTCAGTATATTGTTATCGCCACCGATCAGCAGACAAAAAAGATTGTCGGTTTTATAAATGCCCTGTCGGACAGAATAAGGTTTGCTTATATTCCTATGCTGGAAGTTCTGCCTGATTATCAGGGAAAAGGTATCGGCACAGAATTGATGAGAAAACTATTGGATGATCTTTCGCATTTAGGATGCATAGACCTCTCTTGTGACGAGAATCTGCAAAACTTCTATCAAAAATTCGGCATGATCAAGCACTATGCCATGCTGCTCAGAAGGTAATCCCCCCTTCCCTTATCAGTTTGGATAGCAAATCCGGGAAACTTGCAGAAAAATGGGAATGGAGGAATACTATACCTGTGAATATTTCTTGACATGTCAAAACATGTATTCCAACTATGATTTTGTCAGGGGGAGTAATAAAATGATAAGCACTAAGACTGCTGACGACTTGCTAATGATTCCGAAGTATGTTATCAGTAACAATAATAGAGAAAAGTCATTGAATATCAATGCCCCCTCTTTATGGCAACTAAAGATTTTCTTAGAAGGGATCTATAATGGAGATTCTTACCTGTTTTTGTGGAATATCTATCAGAGTGCTAAAATTAGGATTATGATGAATCTTCACGTTCAAGAAGATGATAGTAAGATTGGAATTATCAGAATTGACTATAATAAAGGACATAAAAACCCGGAAGTACTTAAACCAAGCGTTCCGGCAATATTTCACCCTTATGTTGGTCAGAAGATCGATACCCATCATGTCCATTATCATGTTGAAGGTTACGAAACCCTTGCCTGGGCTCTGCCGATAGACGATGATGAGTTTCCTCATAAGAATGTCAGTAATGATCTTATTCCCGATATTATTGTAAGCTTTGCCCAGACTATAAACGTACGAACTCCGTTATTTATCCACAAGAGTATAATATGAATGAAATCAGTAACTTAATTGATCAGTATTACAAGTGGTTAAAAGATAATACCGGCCTTGCTTCAGACCAGGAAACCGGATGGTCTGTAATTAATACTCCTTTTGTGGGCTTATTCAATGATACTATTAATGTTTTCGTTAAGAAAGAAAACAGTAAAATCCTGTTATCAGACGATGGTGAAACCTTACGAAATCTATCTCTTGAAGGGGTAGATGTCTATAGATCAGCAAAAAGGAAAGACTTTTTAGATAAAATTCTCCTGAATTATGGAGTGAGAATAACCAATGCCAAAGAACTAATGATTGAAGCAAACATTAAAGATTTTGCCAAGAAAAAGCACAATCTTTTATCATCTATCATTGAGATTAGTGATATGTTCTTTCTTGCCAGTCATAAAATCAGTTCTATATTCAAAGAAGATGTTGAGAACTATCTAAAAGAACAGGATATTGTCTATACTCAGCAGTTCATTGCCAGAGGATATACCGGCATTGAATTTGCTTTTGATTTTCAGATTGCTTATCCTAAGAAAGAAATAGTACTTAAGGCTTTTAACAACATTAATACTTTGAACATTCCTCATTTCCTCTTTGCCTGGGAGGATATAAAGACAACTCGTGAAAAAATATCAGGAAAAGAGATTTTGGGTTTAGCCGTAATTAACGACGAAAGAGCTTTCAAGCATGAGTTATTAGATGCTCTTAACAAAAAGAATGCTGACTTTATCCTCTGGTCTGATCGTTATAAGCCTGAGATCAAGAAAAAACTCCTTGCAGCTTGATTAGGCTAAGTGGTGCAGATTAAACAGCCCTTGTCAGAACTATTCTAAAGGACTTATTCTTTATGTAGCCATCAATATCCATGACTGCATTCGCTTTCTAAGAATATTCAAGTTGCAAGCTTATACCCGGGTGTTTTCCCGAAACCGGTATATGAACCTGATTACATGGTGAAACTTTTTCGTAGAGACGTGGGCACGCCCCGTCTTAAACTGATAACCGTTTACGAAGTTAATATTCTTTACTCCATCTTACTTTGTTATAAAGGTAATCTCCCCCCCCCTTACCTTATCAGCTTGAATAGCAAATCCGGTAAACTTGCAGCAAATTGATCCTGCTTCTCACTTTTGACTCTCTTAAAGGAAAAAGATTCTCAAGGTAGATATTTATTCTTGACATAATAACCTAATATATATCCAAATGCTCTTTGAAATCTGAATAATGTTTTTTAGGATTAATAGTGAATAACAAAGAAGCTCATGCCCGTATCAAGATAAACAGGCTTTTGGAAGAAGCCGGTTGGAGCTTCTTTGACGGCAAGGGCAGGAAAGCCAATATCCGGCTGGAAAAGAATATCAAGATCCGGGAGCAAGACCTCGACAATCTCGGCGAGGATTTCGAGAACTGCCGTAACGGTTATGTGGACTACCTTTTACTCGACTCTTCCGGCTTTCCCCTCATTGTTTTAGAAGCAAAATGCGAAGAAAAAGACCCGCTCGACGGCAAAGAACAAGCCCGCCGTTACGCAGCCAATCTCGGAGTTCGTTTCATCATCCTTTCCAACGGTAACATCCACTATTTCTGGGATTTGAAGAAAGGGAACCCGAATGTCATAACCAGATTTCCCACTCCTGAATCCGTGTTTCAGTTGAACAGGAAAAAGCCCAACCCTGACCGGAAACGAAATAACATTGACAATAAAGACAATACAATAATTTTTAGTTCAAGATTGATATGGATTAAACTATGATTTATTCTAATGTAGTTAAACAGAGACCATAACTAACGCAAAGTCGATAGGAGACAGTGTTTATGACAGTTCCGCAGTTAACTATAGAACAGATTAGCGCCTTAATTCCTTCGGCCTCAAATATTCAGCTAGTCGACCGAGGTGGTCAAAAGATAGTCTTTTCCGGTATCATTGATGGGCGTAAATATGCGATCAAGTTTATGGCTCCCAATATATCACAGACGGACTTTCAATATACTGAATTGGTCGATGAAGTAACTATGCGAGCTCAACGTGAAGTGGAAACCATGAAGCAATGCTCTTCATCTCACTTAGTCAGTATAGGACCAATCGGGTTAAATAAAGGAGACATAGACGGTCAGCCAATAATTTACTTCAGTGAGGAATTTATAGAAGGTCTGAACCTTTGGACACACCTAAAAGACAATGGTCCTCTATCTATAACTGATGTAGTCCGCCTTGCTACTCATATTTCAGAAGCGATCAAGGAAATTTGGAAGTTTTCTAAAATACATCGAGACATTAAACCTCAGAACATTATGAAAAGAAGCAGTAATGGTGAATTTGTTCTGCTTGATATGGGACTTGTTTTTGATCTTGAAGAGGATTCTTTGTCCAATATGTTCATAGTTGGAACAAAGAAGTATTTTTCTCCGGAACAAATGGACTATATCAATCGAAGAACGAGACTGACTTTCAGGTCCGATTTGTTTTCACTTGGGATTGTTCTTTATGAAATGGTCACAGGAGTACATCCTTTCATTTCTCATAATACAGGGGCACCATTTGATGTGTTGCGAAGCATCTTGAATAACTCGCCAATACAACCTTTAGAACACAGAGAAGGAATTCCTGAGAAACTAAACAAGATCATAATGCGCCTTCTCGATAAAAGACCTGCTTTGCGTTACCGTAGTATCGAAATGTTCCAAAGTGCATTGAATGAAGTCGATATAGAAGGAGGCGAATAATGAGTATATTGGCTCAAAGTGGATATGGACGAAGTGACAAGTTTGAGGAAGGTATAAATCATAGAGTTATTAACGGCATCATTATGAGTCCATTTAACGAAAGACGTGAACGATTGGAAGAAAACATTAAGAGTTGGGGTATCAGCTATCCAGAAGCTTTGATTTTGTTTGATCCTCAATTCTACCCCGCCACTCTAAACAACTCTCTTTATGGACATCTCAACGAATATGACTATTATAAGAACTACAGCATGTTGGGACGGGCACATTTTTCAGGAACACGAATTCAAGGATACATAAAAGATTGTCTTGATTATCAACACCAGACATTTGGTGGTAATTTGACTTATTTGATCTCCCCGACAATCATCTTCGATGACTTTAGTGATTTTGGGAGTCAAATCGCCTTGAGTTTTGCTGTCGAATCAGCAGACTATCATTCCGCACTAAGTTCCCCAAAACCTTTACTAATTTCGCTTGTAGTATCCGAAACAGCTTTCAATTCTAAGGATGCTGTTGATGACTTTCTCGATGCACTAACAGAAATCGACACAAAAGGCTTCTATATTATTCTCCGCCGAGATTCAGCAACCATTCAGAATGCTATGGAATCTCCACCATTCGGTCGATTCATGTACTTTTGTCATGTCCTGACCACTCTTAACGAATACGACGTCATTGTTGGATATAGTGATTGGAGTAGTTTCCTTTTAGAAGCCGCTGGTGTTACACATACTGCAACGGGATGGTATCAGAATCTCCGCCAGTTTACACTTGGTCGTTTTCAGCCGTCAACCGGAGGGAAACGTCCGAGAAAACGTTATTCTTCTAAGCCATTGTTATCATGTCCGCTCATCTTACCTGAAATGCAGGAGTTGTACTCAAAAAATCTACTGCAACATATACTCAGTGGATCACAATATGACGTTATCCTTCAAAATGGTCCAGCATCCGGTGCTGTGAACTGGTCTGATAAAATATCTTGCTTAGCTCATTGGTATAGTCTGAATGCCTTATCTCAACGTTTATCAGCTCTTCCAACACAAGTGGAGCGTTTAGATGAAGCTGAACTGATTCTAAATAACGCTATGACATTATACACTCAATTGGGTCACCTGAATATTTCTTTTGAACTTCCGACAGGACCTAATCAGCTCAGAGAATTGAAGAACTCACTTAAGGAATATCGCAAAATGGTAAGATTATAATGAGAGAATTGAATCGTACATCCCGTTCATCTTTTGGCTTTAATGAAAAGGAAATGGCTGAAGCTTTCGAGTGTTTGCTTGAGTCAGAGGGCGGTCTTCCTGAAGTCGGAAAATTTAGCGCAATCTATCGTGAGGTTACGTGTAACCAAGGTCGTCCCGACTTTATTGCCCTACGCTATAAATCCTCTTTTGATCATCAAAACAACATAGATGTTCCTGGTCTTATCGGCCCAGCGATACTGCAAAACCTTAAACCCAAGGCTCCTCGTACATTTGAATATCTTGTTACCAACTCAGAATTTAGTTCAAAATCGATCCGAAAAACGTTAAGACTGATGGTCAAAAGTGGGCATGTAGAGCAACTTGAAAGTGGTACGTATCGGCTCACGGCTAAGATGGATTACGAAAAACCTGAAATATGGACATTTGAACTTAAGTTGAATAATCCAAAGAAAGCTGTATTCCAAGCTCAGCAAAGCCGAGCTTATGCAGAAAGATCGATAATTGTTGTCCCTCAAGGTCAAGAAAAAAACTATGAAAGATTTAGGGATACTATGCTTCGTTGGCATATTGGTTTATCAACCTTCAACCCCATTACTGGTGTTTTTCAATTTGTGATAAAAGGAAGAAAAGCAAGAGCACTATCTCTAACTCAGCGTTATTATACTCTCTCTCAACTAGCCAGGAGGGTTGACGAAAGTGGTTTTGATTCTGAACGTTGCTTCAGATAATTGGCTTTTCTTGCTCTATATCTATCGATGAAAAACATTCTGCATTCAAACTGCTATTCTAATCAAGGTTTACTTCTTGATACAGAAAGAATTGGTGACAAGGGAATTTCAGAATGTCCTAACTGCGGAAGTGCGACAGGTAAAACGCTAACCACGTTTTGGCGCTGCATATCGGGAAATCCTTTTGCAAAGTCAATGTTATTGCATCTTTTTGAAAATACTCTTTGAGTGTCGCCATTTTCACTCCTGCTCTGGTTGTCTAACATATTTCTCACTTGGCAGTGTGGATGGCAGCGGAACACTGGTCAGGTGAAGAAAATGGTCGTGCATTGTTTTCAATAGACTGGGACCTTAGCCAAAAGAGACTGATGAACTTTAAAATTGAAACCGTATTTCTGCATGACATTTTTAACCAACCCCAAGAACCATTTTGGTGATTCTGGTGAAATATATACAGCCTCTATTAGCTCATTAAGATCAATCGATACTTTGTAACCAAATTCTTGATTAGGTAAACCTATTTGTATCTCTTTGTCGGTTATAGGTAAATCTTGGATAAGAGCTCGAAGTTCACGCTCATGCTCAAATGATCTACGCTTATAGACAAAAGGCCGCATCGTATTACCTTCAGGTAACCATTCATTTTCATAGTCGATATAATGTACAATTCCAACATGTACATTTTCCGGTAAGCAATGCCTCAATCTCTTGTAAGTAGATTGAATGGCCACGGCTTCGTTTGTTTGGGCATACAACTTCCACATGGCTGCGGATTCATATTCATTCATGTGCCAACAGTTTATGTATGTCCATTGTCTGCTCCACTCAGCTAACTCTGCCAACTGATCGATTTGTTGCTTTGTAATTTTAATATCACTATAGACAGTTGACCTTAACTTTATATTTGCATGCGAAGTTGCTCCTTCATATGGATCATCGAACAGGTCGCTTCTTGAAAAGAAGAGGTTTTGTGAAGAAAGCATCGAAACGTATTTGGTAAAATCCAAATATCGCCAGATCTTAATGCTTCTATCTGCCGGTGCTTGAAAGCAGGGATGATCTTTTGGGGATGTCATGTATTATCTCTGCACAACATAAGATTAGATGTACTAATAAAACAGCAAATGTTGCTCTCCAAGTCTACCTAATCTATGTTGCTCGTTAATTGTTATCTGTTTACTATTATTAAGTTTACGCATAATTTTTCCATATTTATTTACTTGTATACGTTGCTCATTTTGGCACTTAATCTAAAAATCGGCAGGTCTTCTTAGTCTCATCATTTACCTCTGTCCAAAATCTTACCGATAACGGGTAAGGCTATGTGCCGTTTTAATGGCATATAGCCTGTGTTATCGGTTGGATTTTGGAACTTCCTCATTTGCTTCCTTCTTTTTTACTACCACCAAAATCAGCCGCGCGTTTTTTGCGTCGGCTGCATTTTTTGTTATGTGACTAAAGTGTTTCACCTAACTCATTAGTCATTGCTCTATGAATCCGCTCCATGAGATAGCGAAACATTCTAAGGTCTGTCTTTTCATCACAATGCATTGACAGCTCTTCTGTTTCCATCATTAGCTGTCGAAATTCTTCTTCCAGAATTTTTCTTGGCATCATTTTTTTCATATTAGTTAACTTATCTAGCTTGCCTGAAATTCTTTCATACTCAATTGACGAGATACTGCCCTTCGAAATGCCGCGCCTGTTCTCCATCAGAAAAATTTCCATCATTTTTCGCATATCATTCAACTGAGATTGCAGTACATCAATTGCAAACGCTTCTTTATTGTCGCCTTCCAATGTCGGAATGCTTGCCGGATTGCTTAAAGCCATAAGACGTACAATAGAATTCACATTGCCCTGCTGACCCTCCGCAGCTTTCGTTGCAATAATTGCTGCTGTTAGGTCCCCCTGAGTTTGTAAAACATCATGATATTTCATGCCTCTATCATACTCTAGATATCGTAATGGTCCGATATCAAAGATTTTGGGAGTTCCTTTTTCCTGAATTAAAACTACAGGTTTATCGAAAGCCTGCCGTATACCTAACTCAAAAAGCACATTTGGATTGCGAGAACTTAAATCACAAATTGCTATAGGGGCGTCAATCAATTTCTTGAGGATGTCCAGATGTATAAAATTGGTTTCTTTTACCTCATCTGCTCGTCTGACTGTGAATTCAGTTTTTGCCACAGCGGGTTTTACGATATCTTCATATACTCGCAGGAAGTGTCCTTTGTCATAACCATCAGCATCGCTGATCGGCATTATTACAAAGCAATTTTTGTTTTCTTTTTGCGCCATAGTGTTATTCCTTTTTAGCTGACAGATTCTCTATGCATAACATAAGATTAGGTGTACTCATGAAAAAAGCAAAGGTTTCTCTGAAAATCCAGCACATTTTTCTTAGGTTATATGAGTACATCTTCTCCTCACTTTTAAAATCTGTATTAAAACCTTACAGAAAACAATATTTTTTTCATGGTATTTGTCAATTCTTTTTTCACCTGGCATCCACCCGTTTTTTTCAGAAGCATGACAACTGCACCTCCAGATTAGCAAATCCTTTGGATGGAATCTTCGAATATCTCTTGAAACACTCGAATATTTTGACTGCTACATTGGCAAGGCGATAGTATATAAATACCTTGAGTTTTCCTATATGATTGATCCTATCAAGCATTAGGTGTGAATAGAGCAAAGCTAACTGGTGCTTATATTGATCCAAGAATACATAAAGCTGACAGCTAACAGCAAAAGTGAGTTCAATGCCTTGAGCCTTTCAAGTTTCATCACCCTCATGTTTGCCCACTTATAATCCTGTTTGATCTGTCTATGAACCTCCTCAATCTTCCATCTGACACGATAAGAGGATAAAGCTTTCTCTATCTTCTTCTGAACAGTAGATTCCTGATATGGGAAGGGAAATTACAGTACAGATAGATTTTTATATCGGTTGAATTCTTACCGGTAGTTTCGGTTGCAAAGTTAACAGTCCTCAACAGAGGATGCGAAAGATTATGCTTTACAATATAAGCCCTGCTCTTCATTATTCATTAGACGATAAATTGACAGAGGTATTATCAGGCTATGCTAGGAAACAGAAATTCAAAGGTCTTGGATGAACTTATTTTTCCTTATCCTGAAGAGAGAATCATTCTTGTAGAATCCAGGGAAAGTAATGATGATATTCTTACCGGGGAAAGAGCAGATATCTCAGCGAGACTGAGCAAAAGAATATTGAAAGAACTCGACCTTCCGTATCATCAAACCCTTATCAGGTTAAATCAGTGCAGCAGAAATCTGGCAGGAGATACGAAAGGACCTAATGTCCTCTATCTTTCAGCAACGGAAGGGGGATATCCCCGTAAGGGATTGAGAATCTTCGGTCAGCAGGGAAAGACCGGAGAAGTTTTTCCGAGCCTGAACTTTGTTGACCTGGTTTTGAATGAAGAATCTCTCAAAGAAGGGGCTCTACACATCTATTCCCATGAATTGGGACATGTAATGATGAATAACATAATGCCCTCTTTCGCTAACATCGCTCCTGAAAGGACTGCTTCGCTGCAGCATGTCAGCATGGGAGTTACCGACTATTTCACAGCCTTCTTCGAAGGGTGGGGAAATCATTTTCAGAGTTTTTCCACCGGCATTAAAAAGTACAGAGAGTCTTTCGAAGCTCAATACGATCCCCATTATATCCTGAAAACACTCTGGCACTGCACAATAGACCGTGAATTGAGGGTCAACGGAGTTATCCGCAACAGCTATATTTACGAAAAGCCCCTCATCCCCGAACTGCTCTCTCCTGATCTGTCTTTAGCCGACAAAATTCTTCTTGATCATACATATCCGCAATTCAATCTTCTGAAACTACGGAATGCCCAGCAGATGCTTAGCTGTGAAGGGGTGATAGCCTCTATTTTTCAGAGAATCATGACCAGTCAACGGATCAGGAACAATTTCCGGAAGCCCGGATTCTATGACCGCATTTTATTGAAACAGACCGAGGAAGATATTGCAAAACTCATTACCCCCTATGAAAATGTTATGCTCAAGAATTTCCATGTCTGGTTTAGACTCGAGGAATCTCAAGAGTATCTGCAAAAGCCGGTCTTTATCGAGTATCTTCATGAATGGTGCCGGGCGTTTCCGGAAGATAAAGAGGAGTTGCTGAGCATCTTTATCAACATGACTGCCGGAACAACAATGTCGCCTGAAACCAGTAATATTTACGAAGAAGCAGCTTTTTACGGGATTAAGGGAGATGCCGGGAACTTTGCTGCCCTCATGAAAAAGTATCTGGTGAAGATAAAGGAGCTGATTGCCCGGGTAAGTGATGACTTTTCAACTCTTTCCGTAAATATCGGTCCCGAATTGTGGATCGAAAACAGACACTTCAGAATTAGAAAATACTTATGGCTCGCTGAACCGCTAACCAACCTGAGAATTAACATCAACACTGCTTCTCCTGCCGAATTGGCTGCTTTCCCCGGAATGACTGTCGAGAGAGGGATTGAAGTTACAGAGAAAAGACGGATGAAGGGGTATTTCAGGTCTTTTGAAGAAGCCCGGAATTGTGGGATGGTCCTGCCGAATGATGTGGAAATAGAGATATTAGGGATTAGAGATCAAGAATAGGGATTAGGGAAACCAGAGGAAAGAGCAGCAAGGAAAACGTAGCGCAAATTGGTAATTTGCGTAAACAAGTCACCGACTTGTTCTCTGACGTACCGCAATTTGGTAAATTACGCTAAACAAGTTGGCAACTTGTTCTACATGAAAATGAAAAACCAAAGAAGTGCAGCTACGAAGAAAAGATAAAACCAGAGCTGGAAGCTCCGGATACGAAAAAAGAGAAAGCCTACGGAAGGAGAGCAAAGAGTGGGCGGTTCGTGAACCGCCCCTACAGCGAAGTGAAGAGAAAAGCCTGCGGGAGGATTAGCAGGATGTTGTGGCGAGCTGGAGCTCACCACCCCTGAAAGAAGACAGAAGAAAGAGTAGCAAGTCCATGGGAATAAAAAAAACATAATCAAAGAATCCCCGATCAAAAATCTTTGCTTCGCATTTATGTCATAGACCATACTGGCTCTAATAATAGCAACTAAGAAATTTGCTCAATCGATTCAATAGTGTCTTCCTTCCGGCAAATTAACATAGAGTTAATTAATTTCTCTTGACATTGATCTATACCTATGTATATTAACTACAGGTTTATTTTGTATGGAGGAGTGAGATGAATATCGGAGGCAAAATCGAAAAGTATCGCAAGAGGATTGGGATGACAAAGAAAGATCTGGCTGAAAAGCTTGATTTAACCCCGTCTGCGGTTACTTATTATGAAAACGGGGCGAGACAACCCTCTCTGAAGGCTGTTATGAAGATAGCCAAGGCTACGAAGGTGCCAATAGAGTACTTTTTAATGGAAAAGGATTACTCTTTCAGCACTCTGAGCAGAGGTAAAGGAAAACTATCCAAAGAAGAGCAGCAAGAAGTTTCCGGATTTCAGGCTTTGGTGGAGAATTTGATACATGTAGCGGAGATATCGGGCTTTGATCTTTCCTACAAAGGCAGCTCAGATTACCTGAACAAAACCTTGTCGGATCAAGATATAGGAAAAATAAAAGAACAATTGGATTTACCCGAGATAGTTGATTATGAAAGCTTAGTGGAAGCATTATGGTTAAAATGGCGAGTAACGGTTTTTGAAATGCCCTTCCAAAAGAGAACTCTGTCGGCAGTAACCATTAGAAAAGGCTCTGTTTACTCGATTTTCATAAACAAAGGCACTACTCCGGAACGAAAATTGTTTTCTTTAGCACACGAACTGGGACATATACTCATGCATCTAAAAGATAACGAGTTCATTATCTCCAGGTTGTCAGCCCGTGACATAAAAGAGAAGCAGGCGAATGAGTTTGCCGGTAAATTTGTTGTGCCAAAGTCCGTTCTGATTCAACAGCTGAATGATTCTGCGGTCGATATCAATAGACCGAATATAAGAAAGTTAGCCGGTTTCTTTAATGTTTCGTACGAATGTATTGTCTATAATCTGGCACAGATCAATTTGGTTGATTACAGAGAAGATGTCGCCCGAAAAGATACGGAAATAGAAGATTATGACTACGAGATTACGTTAGACAACTTTCCCCCGGTATATAAACTGTTAGTATATGCAGCCTGGAAAAATGGCGATATTTCAATCTCCAAAGCCGCCAACTATCTGATGACGGATATCCGCACCGCTAACGAGCACTTTTATAAAATCCAGAGCATCCTCGGGCAGAAGGAACCGAATAATGGTACTGATATTTGACAGTACTGTATTAATCAATCTCATAGACAGGTGTGCTATAAAAGACATCATCCCCATAGTAAAGTTATGCAATTTTGATATCCACATTGTCAGAACTGTCTATGATGAGTATCTCAATGGAGCTCAAAAGTATCCCGACAAAGTTGATATTGACCGGTTCGAACAGTATTTAGAATCTCTAATACAAGTTATTGATGACAATGGTTTTGCTCTTAATGGAGCAGTTGATCTTCTATCACTGGACAGCGGGGAATTGATGTCAGTAATCTACAAAAAAAGTTGCAACTTCGAAGCTATACTTTGTACAGATGATTTAGCAACTCTGAAAGAGTACTGAAAAAAAAGTGTTTATGGACTTTTGATCTGCTTCTCCTGTTACATCAGCACGAGTCATCTCCGTTGAGTCAGGATGAGATTGATTGTTACTATAAAGAGATGATTGATAATGGCTTTATGGGTATTCCTTCTACAGACTTAGACTTGGTTAAGATAATCGATTTGACTGAATATATTTGATAAACTACCCGGAATAACAGCTAAAGAAGGAATAGCAGGGAGAAAAGATAAAACCAGAGCTGGAAGCTCCGGATACGAAAAAAACCTGCGGAAGGATAGCAAGGAGATGTGGCAAGCTGGAGCTCACCACCCCTGAAAAACCGACAGAAGAAAGAGCAGCAGGAAGAGAGTACCGCAATTTGGTAAATTGCGCTGAACAAGTTAGCAGCTTGTTCTACAAGAAAAATAAAAACCAAAGAAGTGCAGCTACGAAGAAAAGATAAAGCCAGAGCTGGAAGCTCCGGATACGAAAAAAACCTGCGGAAGGATAGCAAGGAGATGTGGCAAGCTGGAGCTCACCACCCCTGAAAAACCGACAGAAGAAAGAGCAGCAGGAAGAGAGTACCGCAATTTGGTAAATTGCGCTGAACAAGTTAGCAGCTTGTTCTACAAGAAAAATAAAAACCAAAGAAGTGCAGCTACGAAGAAAAGATAAAGCCAGAGCTGGAAGCTCCGGATACGAAAAAAGAGAAAAACCTGCGGGAGGAGAGCAAAGAGTGGGCGGTTCGTGAACCGCCCCTACAGCGAAGTAAAGAGAAAAGCCTGCGGGAGGACAGCAGGATGTTGTGGCGAGCTGGAGCTCACCACCCCTGAAAGAAGACAGAAGAAAGAGTAGCAAGTCCATCGGAAGCCGAGCAGGGAGATGTACCGCAATTTGGTAAATTGCGCTAAACAAGTTGGCAACTTGTTCTACATGAAAATGAAAAACCAAAGAAGTGCAACTACGAAGAAAAGATAAAACCAGAGCTGGAAGCTCCGGATACGAAAAAATATACTTTACATAATAAGCCCTGCGACTATTTTCAGTTTATTCTTTATGGGAAAGCTTCTTACGACAGATATAAGTATCTGCAGGGAAAGCCGCTTTGATAAAGAATAAGAGATAGAATTGAACTGAAGTACAAATATCTGACAGAGATTAGCGAGTATCGTCATCGGCTTGACTAAAATTGCCTTAGGACAATTTCGTATAGTCGCAAACGTTGTGTGTATGGCTATGAAATCTAAACTGCGGGACATCCCTGAAAACCCGCGCAGTAAGCAAAAAGAGTAAGGCGGTAAAGCCGAAAACGTGAGAGTAGGCAATGGACAGTAATATGAAGATACTTAAAGTATTGGTTATTCTTGCTTTAGCAGTTTCTGTTTTCTTATGCAGCAAAGGATTCGCTCAGCAACAAACCGGCCTTGATTGGTCAAAGTTTGATTTTGTTTCGGGCGATGAGATTATTTTTGAAGACAATCAGGAAGGTGAACGTAATGGCGAATTTCCCAGCAGATGGGATCTGGTCAACGGCTCAGTAGAAAATGCCGTTTTTAACGGTGAAAACGTGATTATGTTTATCAATACAAACAGCAACAGTACCGGGGGTATTGTCCCTATGATGACCAACGGCTATGAAGATTATCTGCCCGATGAATTTACTGTTGAGTTTGATGCCTACTTTGACAATCACAACCGAACCTACCGGGTTTTATTTTACGATGGGAAAAACCAGAGCAGCCTGAATAGAAGCGCCAACCCCGGCAGCAATAACAGAGTTGACAGGATTAAGATAACCCAAAATTCCGTCAATTATGGAACCACTACCGCTCATTATCCCGGATTCGGGCAAAGTTCCCGTGAGGATGCTGCACGTTCCCAGCCGGGCTGGAGACGCGTTTCTATTTCCTTTAACAAAAGAGCTCTGAAGGTTTACCTTGATGATGCAAGAGTTCTTAATATCCCAAACATGAGCTATAATCCGCTCGGACTTACTTTTGCATACCACAACCCGACCGGTGGTCATTTAGGTTACATGAAAAACATCAGAGTCGGCAAAGGGGCTGTTCCGCTATATGACAAGGTCTTCACCGATGGTAAGATTATCGCCACCGGTATTCGATTTGACGTCAATAAAGCCACATTAAGACCTGAGAGCTATGGGGTAATCAATGAAATCGTAAAACTGATGAAAGAGAACTCATCCCTTAACTTCAGTGTAGAAGGCCACACAGACAGTGACGGAAGCGAAAGCCATAACCAAACACTCTCTGAAGCAAGGGCAAAGACCGTTATGGAAGAAATGATAAAAATGGGCGTATCTCCATCCCGGCTTGTATCTGTCGGTCATGGCCAGTCTAAGCCAATTACCGGCAACGATACCGCTGAAGGAAAGGCACAGAACCGAAGAGTTGAGTTTGTTAAGTTCTAAGCGGTCGAATTTTGCATATAAGTTCGCAACCGGTATATCTACAGTTGCTGAGCTCCCTTTCCGGGCAGAACCTAAGGCTTACAGCAACAAGCCTCGCTCCTTAGAGATCATTGCAGCGAACGATAAACACGCAGAATGAACAGAACAAGATGCTGACAAATAATCCATTTAATTTTGACTACTCATATCTATCGCTTCCCGGTAAGTTATATAGTATTGTTAAACCAAGCTCTTTTTCTAATGCGGAAGTACTTCTCTGGAATGAAAAACTGGGTGCTGAACTGAGCCTTTCAACAAAGAAACCGGATGATTTTCTTGCCTGGTTTCTTGAAGATGAATCAAACAGCATAGCGAAATCTTATGCCCAGGCTTATGCAGGTCATCAGTTTGGTCATTTTACCACATTAGGGGACGGAAGAGCTATCATCATAGGTGAACACCTCACTGAAAACAACAAGCGTTTTGATATTCAATTAAAAGGAAGCGGAAAAACCATCTATTCCAGAGGTGGCGATGGTAAGGCAACATTGAGAGCTATGCTGAGAGAGTACCTGATAAGCGAAGCTATGCACTCTCTAAACATGCCTTCATCAAGAAGCCTTGCCGTGCTTAAAACAGGTGAACCGGTATTACGAGAAACTATGCACGAAGGTGCCGTTCTGGTAAGAGTAATGAAGAGCCATATAAGGGTCGGGACTTTTGAATATGCGGCTCATTTCGGCTCGCTTGCTGATTTAAAGGCACTTACAGCCTACACTGTCAAAAGATTGTATCCTGAGATTGAGCATGACGAATACCCGGTTATCAGTTTACTCAACAAAGTAATGATCCGGCAGATTGAACTGGTTGTAAACTGGATGCGTGTTGGTTTTATTCATGGTGTGATGAATACGGATAACACTTCAATAAGCGGTGAAACGTTTGATTATGGTCCCTGTGCGTTTATGAACAGTTATCATCCGGAAACGGTTTTTAGCTCTATTGACCGTAACGGCAGATATGCTTTTGATAAGCAACCTGACATAATAAAGTGGAATATCGCGAGATTTGCAGAAACCTTGCTGCCGATCATTCATTCCGATATCGATATCTCTTTAGAACTTGCCCAAACAGCCCTCGCCGGTTTTGATAAGGCTTGGCAGGAAAGGTATTATGACACCATGCTCAACAAAATCGGCATTGATAGCAACAATCCCGAACTATACTCATTAGTGGACGACCTGCTGCAAATAATGAAAGAACTGAAAATGGATTACACCAATACATTTTTGGCTTTATCACAAGAGATAAGTATTGAGAATAACCCAATCAACAGGGCTGATTTTAAGCCATGGTTAGAAAAATGGCAAGATGCCATTGATAATTCTAATGGCAGGCAGCAGGCAAAGAAACTGATGAACCGGAATAATCCTGTCTTTATCGCAAGAAATCACTTAGTTGAGCAAGCTCTTGATGAGGCGGTAAATGGAGATCTAAGCTTATATGAAAGACTTTTGAATACTCTCTCGCAACCCTATCAATATCAAAACAACTGCGATGAATATATGAAACCACCAGACAAAGTTTTTGAAGAGAATTATAAGACATTCTGTGGTACATAAAGATAGTTGAGGGATTAGGGATTAGAGATACCTGCGGAAGGAGAGCAAGGAGTGGGCGGTTCGTGAACCGCCCCTACAGCGAGGTAAAGAGAAAAGCCTGCGGAAGGATTAGGAAACGAGAGATCAGGGATTAGAGATTAGGGAAAAAAACCGGAGGAAGGATTAGCAGGATGTTGTGGCGAGCTGGAGCTCACCACCCCTGGGAAAAACCTAAGGAAGAATAGCAAGTCCATGGGAAGCCGAGCAGGGAGATGTACCGCAATTTGGTAAATTGCGCTGAACAAGTTAGCAACTTGTTCTACATAAAAAGAAAAAGCCAAGGAAGAGGATCCACGAAGATAAGATAAAACCAGAGCTGGAAGCTCCGGATACGGAAAAGAAAGAATGTAGCGAGGGCGTCTCTGCCCGCGCCAAAGAAAAACCAGAGCTGGAAGCTCCGGATACGAAAAAAGAGAAAAGCCTGCGGAAGGATTAGCAGGATGTTGTGGCGAGCTGGAGCTCACCACCCCTGAAGGAAGACAGAAGAAAGAGTAGCAAGTCCATCGGAAGCCGAGCAGGGAGATGTACCGCAATTTGGTAAATTGCGGTGAACAAGTTAGCAACTTGTTCTACATGAAAATGAAAAACCAAAGAAGTGCAGCTACGAAGAAAAGATAAAACCAGAGCTGGAAGCTCCGGATACGGAAAAGAAAGAATGTAGCGAGGTCGTCTCTGCCCTCGCCAAAGAAAAACCAGAGCTGGAAGCTCCGGATACGAAAAAAGAGAAAACCCTGCGGAAGGATAGCAAGAAGCTGTGGCGAGCTGGAGCTCACCACCCCTGGGAAAAACCTAAGGAAGAATAGCAAGTCCATGGGAAGCAGAGCAGGGAGATGTACCGCAATTTGGTAAATTGCGCTGAACAAGTTAGCAACTTGTTCTACATAAAAAGAAAAAGCCAAGGAAGAGGATCCACGAAGATAAGATAAAACCAGAGCTGGAAGCTCCGGATACGGAAAAGAAAGAATGTAGCGAGGGCGTCTCTGCCCTCGCCAAAGAAAAACCAGAGCTGGAAGCTCCGGATACGTACCCAAAACCCCGGTTATCCTTCCCCCAGGCGGGGATACCCACGATTCTACAATCAAAGCATCACCCGTCAGCCACCTCAACTCTTCCGATCTCCGGGATACTGTTTCCCCAGACGAATTTCAACAGCCCCGATAACCTCCCGTTTCTCGTGTTCAAAGCATAGAAATACTGTTCCTCCTCTCCCCTATATTCAAACAGAACCGTCTTTTTCGGAGAATACTCCTCTTCAGCATGCAAGATGTCGCTTTCCGGATCGGGATTTTCAGGATCCAATGCTTGATAGATCTTCAGCATTCTTCCCGGCATGACCGAATAATCGAAATAAAAATTCTTCATCCGGAGATTTACAGGTTCCGTTTTGAGCAGATAATAAGGATAACTCCGGAAGAGCTCTTTCACTTTGGTTTGCAGGTTTGGAACCGGATCCAGGCTTGCCAGATGAACTATAGTTCTGGTTCTCAGCCTGAGCGGGGTATTCCGGTCATTCCTGTATTTCTCCGGTTCATATTTCTTTATCTGCTGCACGCCATGACTCATCTGAAAAACGAATCCCCGGTATTTCCCTCTTTTGATTACCATCTTACCTGACATCGAATTTGACATTTTAACCAGCAACTGTACCATTATCGGTAATTCGAAATAGTGCTGCATCGTTTTTGACAGCAGGTGGATCATATCGTGATCAACCTTAATATTCAGCTTCACCAGTCCTTTGCCGATAAAGTCCACATATTCTTCCAGCTGTTTTAACGGGGTCGGCTTTTTCATAGTTCTGCTTCCTCCTTCTTTGTTTTCATCGGGCTATAGTTGTTTTCCTACCCTTAGGAGACCATTAGGATATCCTATAGTCGGACCCCCTCCGTTTGTAAAATATCCTAATGGTCTCCTTAGGATAATTAATCCCTCTATTATATAAAGGATAACAAATGGTGCCGGCAGGAGGAGGGGTAAGTCCCTCGGAAGCAGAGCAGTAAACAATTCAGCGACGTGAAAAAAAAAATAAGACCAGAGGAAAGAGCAGCATGAAAATAGGGATTAGAGATTAGAGATTAGAGATTAGAGAAAAACCTGCGGAAGGAAAAGCAAGGAGTGGGCGGTTCGTGAACCGCCCCTACGGCGAAGAAAAAAGAAAAGCAAGAAGCTGTGGCGAGCTGGAGCTCATCACCCCTAAAAGAAGACAGAAGAAAGAGTAGCAAGTCCATGGGAAGCAGAGCAGGGAGATGTACCGCAATTTGGTAAATTGCGCTGAACAAGTT
>Ga0334885_1001512_pt1 | contig 27971 bp, 26 predicted proteins | sample GraSluR1_MG_8_FD_207233 | JGI IMG/M metagenome (GOLD analysis project Ga0334885, IMG submission 207233) | Sludge microbial communities from methane-producing bioreactor in Wageningen University, Netherlands - Granular Sludge_31_05-R1 | ecosystem: Engineered > Bioreactor > Anaerobic >...
AAGCGCCCATTTTCCCTCTCCGCCCAGAACAGTCACTTCTTCGTCGCCGAAGATGTCACCCACTGCGGGGGCGTTTTCTTCCGGCCGGGTCCTCAATACAGCCACAGCACCGGGAGCGTAGTTGCGCAGGCTCATTCCAACGAGTTCGCTGTAAATCCACCCCTTCGTTCCGTCGTGAAGCACCACTGAAAGCCACTTCCCCTTGAAACCTGTGACCGTAACCATGATGAGAGCCGGATCGTCAGGCTGCCATGGCAGTGTCCGCACAAGTTTCCCGTTCGGGGCATCCCGCACGTTCGCCCCCTTCGGGTCAGGATCTATGATATACGCGCCTAAATCGCATGTCCCCTCCGAAGGCTGGTACAGGGTGCGGTCGCCCTTGAACGGCTCCTTCCCGCCGGCGTTTTCCTTCCCCTTCTTCTCCGGCCCGTCCTCTTTCAGCCCTCCCGTGCGCAGGTCCTCGTACAGTCCCTGAAGCTTCTTTACCCGTTCAACATTCATTAGCATCCGTGAATGAAGTGGAAACCCCCTGTCGCCTTTCTTTCCGTAAAACACAGTCTGAAATGCCGCTTCCCTGTTTCGGAAATCCTCCCAGCTGTCCAGGGCCTCTTTGGCTATCACTTCGCCGTTTGCCCCGAATGCCTTCCCGAGCCGTGTGTTCTCGCTTTTCACTTTCAGTGCTGCGTCAAGCTGCTCTTTCGTCTGTGCCGCCGGATAGGTTCCATTGAACGAGGGCTTTCCCTTCTTCAGTTCACTGATATAGCCCAGGAGTTCGAGGGTCCTTCCCCGAACCACCTCCATCTCTGCGATAGCGTTTGCCACAAGCCACATGGTGCCTCCGTCGAGGTTGTTGTAAATGGTGAGATAGACAGCCCCGAGGAGCTTGAACTCGCTCTCCCTCCAGGGTATCCAGGCCCGCTGAGCTGTCCGGAGCCCGCCCTGACCTTCCTTCGACAGCAGCTTCATAAGCTCGTTGTATACCCTGTTGAGCTCACCGTCCCATTTCTTCTTCCCCATGTTTGCGCACTGGATCGTTCCCTGGGTAGAGGGATCCTTGTTCATGCACTCCTCTATCTCCGCATCGATCGGATGAACCTCGCACCATGCTGTTCCGCAGAGCAATAACAGAATAAGAGCAACTGCCGCGGCAAGCCTCATTATCATTCCCCCCTCAGTCATACACGACCCTGCGGTAGTGGAGGCCCGTCACCCTGCCGCCTCCATCCTCCGGGTCCCTGTCGAACATGATATCGATTTCATCCCGTTCGTGGATGTAAAAATAACGTTCCGGGGACTCCTTTTCCGACGGTGCCCCAAGCCGGGAGAGAGCCTCGCGGGCATCCATGCCCATGATGATGTCCCCGAAGCCCATGAAGCCCGCGGGAATATCCACCGCCTGGAGAGCGCCGTTCCAGTACGTGGCGTTATGGCCGTGGAAGAATAGGTCCACGATATGGACCGTGGTGTTGAAATCGGGAAGCTTCACCTTTCGTTCCTCCCGCTTCATGGGTTCGCCGTACATCTTCACCGCCAGCGCAGGGGAAATACCGAAATCCTCACGGATTTTCATGACGTAGCGCCGGACGGTGTTGTCCGTCTCCTCGACAAAAATATACTTTCCGTAAATCCACCCCTCACCGAATTCCACCGATATGATCCGGTACCATGGATATTCCTCCCCGGTTTCGGACTTTCCTGTCACCACAAATTCTCCGGTCTCGTAGTCATGACTGAATCGCCCCACAGGTTTTGACGATACGGAGGGACCACTGCGCAGATTTACCCTTGAGCCGGTGAGAGCCCCCGCCTTCGGCCATTCAAAACTTTCCACGGTGGGATCGGCGAAGATCGGCGCAGCAGCGGCAAGGATAAAAACAATTCCCGCGAGAATACGTATCCCCTTCATATCCTGCTCCTCCTTTCCCCTATTGTTTCGGAGGTCGGACCTCCACCTTCACAGTGCTTGGATCAGTGACGAACCAAAGGCCGTTTATCTGCCGCAGGTAGATGACCCGCGGATAGTCCGCCCCTCCACTTCTCAGGTACACCTGCAGACCCTTCGGGTGATCGGGGTTCGTCCGCTCGATCACCAGTTCGTAGTCGTTCACGTCCATGGCATAGCCGTTTTCCGGCGTGGCTCCCCGTGCGTAGCTCCTGAAAATATGAGCTGTTTTGCCGCTTTTCATCCTGTCAACGAAAAATTTCATGGTATGACGCCGGTCCCATCCCGGTTTTTCATTCATCGCCAGGGTAAGCATTTTTGTCCCTTCCGCCCTGGTGTTCCTGTCCATATAGGCAAAAACAGCATCGAAGAAAAGTTTCGCCGCACCTTCCGGGGTACTTCCCTCCACCCTGTATCTCTTCTCAAACTCCAGTGCCGACCCGGGGAGCGCTCCCTCGCACGGCGGCGAAAAAAACAGGTATACGGACAGGGCAAGGAAGAAGCCCAAAAGAATTCTCTTCATCGCAATTCCTCCTTAGGAAAACGATTCACCAGCCCCGGCCTCCGCCTCCGCCGCCTCCACCGCCTGAGGATCCGCTTCCTCCGCTTCCAGAGGATCGTGTGCCCGACGACACCGCTCCAGAGAAACCGGACGCAAAGGCAGCCATTCCTGCAGATGTTGCAAAGGAGTTCAAATCGCCCCGGTACCAGGACGGCGTGTAATGGGCCTCGGCAAGAACGTTCTGGAATCGGTTCGCCCATGTATCAGCGGCGTCAAGGGCAAATGCATAGGGCAGAAGCTTCTCGAAAAGACGTGGCGTCTCCTCCGGCGGGTTCATCATCTCGAGCCTGTTCTTCTCAGCCGCTGTGATGAACATCCGCAGCCCTTCAATGCTCTCGCTGAGCCTCGCCCCTTCCTCTGTCCGCACCTTCATGAGCGGCTTGAATGCCAGCAGTACCGCCACGCACAGCAGCGGCCCGGGAACGGAAAGAAGATCCACGTCCAGTCCGCTCGAGGCGCCTGCGAGGCATGCCCCTGCCGCGACGAAGAGAAAGATCGCCGGAAAAAAGAACCGGACAAAAAATTTAGTTACCAGGGTTCCTTTGCCGGAAGGAAGGGGGAGGGCAAGGGGCAGAAGAAGAAACGGGCCCGAGATGATGGCGAGGATCGGCTCGAAACGGGCCTGCCCGGAAACGGCCATGAGTATGACCATAACGACGGCGTACAGTTCAAAAAGAGCAACGCCGCCCAGCCACTTCCCGAGGTTCGTCCTCAGAAGCGGTCTGCCCCGTTCCCGGAAACTCCTCCCCAGCAGGTGGAAAGCGCTCTGGATAACCGGCCTGTCTGCGCTCGAGAGATGGACTTCCTCTCTCGTGGTGCCGAAGAGTGTGTCTGCGAGCATCCGTTCATCGACGGTCAAACCGGTTTTTTCAAGTTTTTCACGGTCCAGCCTGAGGCGGTACGACTTTCCTGCCAGTTTTGAGAGGAACTTCATGGCCGCCCCCGCCGCTGACGGCATATTTTCCCCCTTCTTCGCCATTTCTCCCGCAAGGGTGGATTCATGTATGGAGAGGACTCCCTTCACAGCCATTCCGAGGATCATGGCCGCGAAGGCCCTGTCGTCAGCCGTCATGGTGCGGACATACCGTGCGAATCCCGCCTCTGTCCCTGCCGGGGGCTCAAAGAGAGGGATCACCGGACGGGACGCGGGATCCTTTCCCCAGAAAAACCAGATCAGGAGCATAACGGCGAGCAGAAGCACCGGCATCCCCAGGTGTATCATTCTGTACGGCGATGAGGCCCAGCGTTCAATGACAGGCGCAGGCTCGGCAGGAGGCGCGATAATGCCTCTTGGCCATGAAAAGACAACCGTAAGTCCCTCTCCGGGAAAATATGGCGTGGTGGACTCGACAGTGCCGTCGGGGAGTACCCGTGCGTCCTGTCCCTTGGCTCCCCTTTTCCCTGTGTAGAATTCTATCGCCGAAAACCCCTCGCCGTAATTCTTTCCGGGGAGCTTCGCCCGAAACGACGCCCTTTCGATGGGAAAAGCCCAGTCATTGCCCGTGACATTCCAGTACAGTTCGTCGTGGGTTTCAAAAAACCCGAGCTGGCCCGTGGTCCTGTAGGTTATGGTGAAGACATGTTCGCCGAAGGAAAGCAGAACGTCGGGATCACCGAGGCGGAACTCGATCGATCCTCCGGCCCTGCTGACCTGGGCTTCAGTGGGACTGCCGTCCAGCAGAGCCGAGACCAGTTCGAGGCCGGCTCTTCTTCTTTTTCCCTCGCTGTCCGTGAAGTCAGTGGGAATCGAACGGATGATGCCCCTACGGATATCTTTCCCTTCCGCCACGACGCCGATATGCTCCGTCACCGTGAGGGACGCGTCTGATTCTATGACTGCCTCGACGTCGAAACGAACGACCCGCTCCTGTGCTGAAAGGGGCGACGTCCCCCACAGGAGGCTCCACGCAAGAAAAACGGAAACCAGAAGTGCCGAAGTTCTCCTCATAACCGTCTCACCCCTTCAGGCTTTTTCTGGCAGAGACTCCGGAGGCTTTCGCCTCCGGAGTCTGAAACACATACCCTTCAGATTACGGCTGTTTCTGTTCTTCCTGTGCCTTGGCACTCCATTGGGCCGCCAGCGCAGAAATGGCGTCGATTTCGGACTGCTGTGCAGGTTCTGTCATGATCATGAAATCCGCACGCTCCATGTCAGAGGCCAGGATATCCAGCGATTTGAATTCAACGGACGCCTTCAATCCTTCGAGAATGTAGGGAATACCCTCGACGAAATCGCTCTCCCCTGCGAGAAGGGGAGCCCATGGGCCTTCGGGGTTCAGCAGGGAGAGAACTATTTCCCTGACCACTTTCGCATCAAAGTGGAGGAAGCCGTTCAGGCTCTCGTTTCCATAGAGCATCTCCATGCGGGGAGAGAGCTCCGGGGCAGCGTCCAGCGCCTCGGGGGTCAGGAATCCGGCCAGTATGACGCCGTCCTTGATCCCCATCACGAAATCAACGGGTTCCCGAAGGGCATAAAAAGCTGTCCAGCCTTCCCTGGCAAGAGGTTCGAAGGGCATTCCGCTTTCCCGTGCAGCCATCTCCAGAAGGGGAAGAAGAAGCTGGACTCCCTCTTTTTCGCCGGAGAGATAGGCGTATCCTCCGGGAAGAGGATTTCCCATGACCTTGGTCTGCCCGCCGAGAACGATTCCGACGTTTTTCAGTATCTTGAGTATCGCATCCTCGTCGAGTCCGAACTGTTTCAAGTCTTCAAAGAGTTTGACAAATTCGGCGGCATCGCTGTCACCTGCTGCAGCAGCGTCCCTGACCGTTTGAAAATGCTTCTTGTCGAGGAATGCTTTTCCCATGAGGGTAAACCACGGTTTGCCGCCGCCCATTAGGATTTTGTCATCATGGGACAGGGGTTCGGATTTTACATCGCCCACCAGGGAAAACACCTTCGCAAAATTGGTGAATATGGAGAAATCATAGCCTTTTTCCGACGCGTTCACACCCAATTCCGCAAGCAGGGTGCCCACAGGCTGCTTCAGCACGCCGTCTGATTCGGCCTGGAGTTCTGAAGCGGCCATCCCGTTGTCGTGGAAATAAAAGAAGCTGCCCTGGGGAAGCTTCCTGTCAAGCCTGATCCTCTTTCCCTCATCGGCAAGCGCTCCCCGTGCCGCCGCGATATCTTCAGGTGTGAACCCGATAAGCACCATATCTTTTTCCACCGAGGCAAGCACGAGGGCCATTCCTTCGCTGATGACCGCATAGGTGGATCCCTCCGTGGGAGCAAGGATAAGCTGGCCCGGCATGGGGTTATTCAAAAGGGCGTCCACATCTCCCTCCTGCCCCTTCCCCTCCGCCATCCTGGCCAGGATCTCCTTCTTCGCGTCAGTGAACTGTATTGCTCCCTGAAGGGAAAATCCCTTCTCCCCGTAACCGAAGGCAACTGAAGCGGACGTTACGGGAAACTGCCTCAGCCAGCTGTCCGCGATTGCAGCTTCAGGTACCAGAGAAACGATCGTCCTGAAAAGATGTGACTCTACAAACCTCTGGACTATTTCGTGAGGTTTATCAAGATTCACGACCCCGTAAAGGTCGGAATCAGGCCATTGCGGAAGGGCATCGAATGTGCCCGTCCAGCCCGGGGCAGCAATAAACAGCGCCAGGAACAGCGAAAGGAACAGTGCAGTGAGTTTCTTTTTCATACATATCTCCTCCTTCGAACGCCGGGGGGCTGCAGCGCCCTTTTCCCGGTCATTTTCCCCACGTTGCTTCGGGTCTGTCCAGATTACACAAAAATAGCGTCTTTGTCACACAAGTCCTATTTTCCCGGGGATCTCCGCCCTTCCTGTGACGTTCAGTTTTTTGTAGATCTGCCGGATATGGGTCTTCAGCGTATTGTTGGTTATGTCACAGCTCTCGAGGATCTCCTCCCTCTTAAGGCCTTCAACAAGAAGCAGCGTTATCTCCGTCTCTTTTTTTGTCAGGCTGTACGGTACAAGCTGCAGACGGATCTTCATCTCCGCCCTGGAGGGACCTTTTCTACCTGAACTTCTCCCGACAGCACTCTTTCCCGGAGGCTCCGGAAGATGTCCTGTCATGGCTATCAATACCCCCTCTCCGGGGAATTGGGGGAGGAGCTGATTCCCTCCCCGGTTCCTTTTACTTCTGAATGATCGCCTTCTTCCCGTAGGGAGCGATCTGCTCGTCAGGGAACTGGCCGACCTTTGCGTAGATGTACTTCAGCTTGGGCAGATCCTTGAACATGGAAAAATCCGCCACACCCTCGGTCTTCTGGAGGTCCAGCCTCTGCAGGCGTGGCAGCGCCGTGATAGCTTCGGGGTTGAGCACCTTGCAGCCCTCCACGTCCAGAGCCTCAAGTTTCTTGAGCCCCTCGAAGACGGCAAGGTCCACCGGCCCGGTGATGGATTCCAGGACAACTTCCTTCAAGTTCGGACACTTCGCAAGGGGAGACACGTCGATAATGTCCTCCCGCAGCATCTTCACAACCTTGAGTTTTGGCATGAACTCCACGTACTCCAGTGTATCCAGCTTCGAAAGGCCGCCGTGGAATTCCTCGAGCTTCGTCAGGTTCTCCAGGGGCGAATAGTCCTCGAACTTCGTGGCATAGATCCAGATATAGCGCAGTTCCGTGAGGTTTTCCACCGGGCTCATATCGGTTGCCGGGATGGAATACAGGCTCAGCCTCTTCAGTTTCGTCAGTACGCCGATAGGTGAAAGATCATCCGCCTTGATCATGTAAAGGCTCAGATCCTCCAGTTCGCTGAGCTCTTCGAGTACAGAGATGTCGCTTATGGGTGCGGAATAGAGGTGCAGCTTCTTCAGCTTCGCCTTCCCTTTCAGGGGAGAGATATCCTCGATGGTCTTGGGCTGCATGAAGAACACAAGGGATTCCAGGTCGTTCATCCCCGTCAGGAAGTCCAGGTCAGGGTACTCCACCTGCCGTATCTCAAGTTCTTTCATCTTCACAAGAGCTCCCAGGGGCGCCAGGGTGGTGACCCCCTTGAGACCGTCGAGCTTCAGGTACGTCAGACCGGAAAGGCCGGAAAGGGCAGAAAGATCAGTCACATCGTTCGTCCGCTCCATCAGCAGTCCTGTGAGCACGTCGGCAAGAGATGCCACCTTTTTCAGGTCGTCATTGGAAATGGCGCCGCCAAGTCGGAGCGGTTTCCCCTTTTTGATATCAGGGTCATCCCGCACCATCTGCAGGAACTCGTCGGTGACCCCGTCGGTTATCTTCGGGCCGAAGGTCGAGCTTTTCGTGTATTTCGGGTCTGCTGCAAAGGAAACCGCCGCCACTCCCAAAAGAACGGACACTGCCAGCAGAACAGCTATGCTTCGTTTCATCATTATCCCCGCCCCTTTCGTCACTTCACGAATATCGCGATCGCCGCGCCGATGACCATGAGCGCAATTCCCAGGTACAGCTGCATTCTGGCCTTGCCTGCCTCTCCTGCTGCAACTTCCTCGGCTGATTTCACCGATATGATGAACGGCCTGCCTTTTTCCCCGGGCTTGCCGATACGGAGCGCCCCTCCCGAATGCCGTACCTCTCCCGTCACGTAGAGCGGGTGTCCCAGCGGAATGATCTTCTCCCTGTATTTGAAGCCGAGCGTCCGGACTCCTGACGGTGCCGAAAACCGGACACCGAAGAAGGTGTAGGTTTTTGTGCTCTCGTAGGGTTCGAACTTTTCAGGACCGTCCTTGAGATGGAGCGAAACCCCGTCGAGGTCAAGCCCTATCCGGACGTCCCCTTCAGAGACATAAAGGGGTGACGGACTTTTCTGGGAAGAAACCGTCTCCGATCCCCTGGTCGTCTTCCGCTGGATTTTTCCGTCCTTGTCCGTTGATGTCTCCTCTTTCTCGTATTCCCTCAGGACCGTGGCCTCGAAGTAGGCGCAGGAAGTCCCGCTGTAGGGTGCCTTCAGCTCCCCGTCGGTGGATGCTGCCCCCGTGGTGGCCACAACGTCGCGGTAGCTGTCGCCGAAACCCTCGGCTGAAAGGTTCTGCCACGTTGATACAAGCTCCGGCAGGGGGGTGGGCTTCATAAATTTCAGATCCGTGACCCTGCCCTCAGTTTTTTTCTTCTGGACAAAAGCCAGGTAGGCTCCTGCCGCTGCGATCAGACCGCCTGCCCCGAGCGCGAAAACATTCATGAAATGCCCTTCCTTTAGTCAGGGAAAAACTACCTGTACATCTCCCTGATAATATCGTCGTACTGGTCGGCATAGGCAGCTACCGTCTGAAGTGCGCCGATCAGCTCGCTCTTGTCAAGGTTAGCTCCCGGAAGTGAGCATGAAAATATGACCGAGTTATCGAATGCCATCGAAAAAGCCCCGAGGGGAGCATCCGAATTCAGCCGTAAAAATTCTATGGCTGCTTTCTTCGTCTTCACGCTGTCGGCAAGGTATGAAAAAACCTTCACCAGGACGTCCTTCGAATGCCATGGGACAACGGTAACGTGTATCGTCGCGCTTCCGAAGGAAAAAGACGTCATTCCGTCCATCCGCACGAGATCCTCCTCGTCGAAGAGGGCTGAAAGGCAGGTATCCACGTTTTTTCGTACCTTTTCCAGAAGTTTTTCATTGACCCCGTCCCTGAGCACCGGGAATTTATGCACCTGCCCCACCTCCGGAATTCATTTTTTCCATGAGTTTTGCCATCTCCGCCTCGAGCTGCATGTCCTTTTCCATATCTTTGAAGGGATCCTCAGCCGCCGCTTCGCCCGAAAGCTCCGAGAAAGCATCGGCCTCCGCCTCCATCCCCTCGATCTTTTTCTCCATCTTGTCGAACTTCGCGAAAGCCCCCTGGCCCACGTTGGTACCAAGGATGGTGGAGAATTCCTTCTGGGTTTTAGCCGTCTGGGACCTGGCGACGAGGGTCGACTGTTTCATTCTCGCTTCGTCCAGCTTCCCCTTGAGGGTGTCAAGCTGCATCCGAAGCTGGGACGTGGTATTGGAAGCCTGGGTCACCATTGCCTGGTACTGCTGAACCTGTCCGTCATAGATCACTTTTTTGGAGAGCGCCTGCCTGGCCAGATCGGTTTTCCCGCTCTTAACGGCCAGGGTGGCTTTTTCTTCCCACTGCCGCGACTGATTCGTCAGGACGGTCTGCTGCTTCCGCAGGTTCTGCTCATTAGCCATGGCCTTGGCCAGGCCGGAAGTGGCCTTGACCAGGGCCTCTTCCATCTCGATGATCATCTGCTTCACCATTTTTTCCGGATCCTCCATGCGATCAAGCATGTCGTTCACATTCGCCTTGAAGATATCCGTCACACGAAGAAAAACACTCATACTGTCCACTCCCTTTCGATCAGGTTGATTTTTACCGGCGGTTTCATCCCTGTTGCGGGGTTGCGATTCTCCTGTTAAAACTATGCCGGAATACAACTCCATCCAGCACAGTATAACCCCAATAGTCCAATACTTCAGGGTGTTCAGGGAGATGAAAAGGGACAGGTCTAAACACCGAAGCTCCCGCATCCGGCAAGGGCACGAGAGCTTCGAGATTTTTTCGGAACGGGCTATGCAAAAGCCCCCCGGTGTAGTGAGGGCCCGTGGAAAATACAGCCGGCCTGTTCTCTAGCCTGCCGCGCTCTCCGCTGCGTCGAGCCTTGCGTTCAGCCAGTCGAGGATCATCTTCACCGGCTCGAAGGAACCATCCTTATACCGTCTCAGCCAGAAGGAGTAGAGCCATCCCTCTAAGGAAGAATCAAATTCCCCGAGGTAGAGCATGTTGTCTTGAGTCGAAACGTCAAGGGGCGCGACATAGGCTTCTTCCCTGTTGACCTTTGGAAAGCCCGCAAGATGAAAGGTTTTTCCATTGTTAAGGGATGGCCCGTAGCTATCTCCCGTTTCGAAGATGAGATCAAACTTCTCCTGCCAGTCCTCTCTCGATTTGACGGCCTCATAGTACACCGGCAGCTCCCTGATGAGGGGCTCGAGCCCCAGAGGTAGAACCATCTGGTAGACGATATAGTCCCCGAGGTCGAAGGGGGCTTCCCCGGCGTTCATCGAACCGCTGGAGGAGGCAGCCATAATTATTCGGGCAATTTCGTACCCCTTGTGAATCTGTACCGGCTCCTCGGGGTACTCGACCTGCCTGAAGATATGGGCCAGACGGATCTTTGCCCGGACCAGCCCCATGAACTTTGCATCCTCTGTCGGGACAGGATCGCCTGCCATTGTGACTTCCATGTTCTCATCGCTCAGGTCCAGATTCACAGAGCCTTGGATGGCCGAGAAAATCTGGTCCATGAAAGGATAGCTGTCGGCCGCCGCCGCGATCCCCCCTGTCAATGAAGCGAAACCGAAGAGTGCTGCAGCACACACGCAAAAAAGGAGTACTTTCCTTGTCATCGCCGAATCAACCTTTCCTTAAATAGTGATGAATTTGCTTTCGGAACTCCTGCGAGGATACTTTCCAAATCGGCTGGTTCAATTTCCAGCCGCTAATGGTAAAAATCGAAGATGCCCATGGAGTGTTCTGAACGGGTCTTTCCGCTTCTGCTTCCGAGGGCCGATATATACCAGAGTATTGCGGAACTTTTATCCCGCTGCCGGCATGGGAACCTTTATCTCCCGCTCCTTTATCTTTTCCTCCTCTCCCCAATCTTTGGAGGATTGGACAGATGTTTCGGTGAGAGCGATATGCTCCCCGTCCTCGGAGACTGAGTCGAAGGAGAAGTTTTTAGTGTCTGTGGATTCTTTCAGCGGTATCGTCTCTTCTATGGCTGAATCGTACAGCACGGCGGACAGCTTGAGACCATAGGGAAGATCGGAGGGGGGTACTCCCTCTCGGATGTCGTCGATCCGGGTGAAGACGAATCGCATGCCGTCCTCCAGCCACGCAAGACTCGCCCGAAGACCCCTGAACTCCGCCTTTTTTTCCATATATTCAGCGTACAGCTCGAAGACCAGATCTTGCTCCCCTTCGATCCCTCTGACGAGGACCAGACGATCACCCGCAGGGCTCCAGAGGAGATCCTGATATTCCTTCTCGTTCTTCAGAAAGATATTTGTTACGTATTCTCCGTGCTCTCCGAAAAACCAGACACCGGTCTCCTCCCCGGTCACGACGTCGGAAGTTCCTGTCCCGATCACGGTCCAGAACTTGATATCGTTGTCCAGCCCGGATGGAACTTCATACACTTCACAGTCGAGAAGGGTTTCATTTTTATATACCTGGCCGTTTTCCATAAAAAAAGGATCGTCCGGCACGAAGGCTTTGCTGTCGGTCCCTTCACTTTCGGTCCCTTCAGAAGAGGACAGCTGAAGGGTTTTCTCCATTTTTGCGGCTATGGCCGCGAAACGCTCCCGCTCCTCTGACGGGTAGAGAAGAATGAAGGTCGCCCAGTTTTCACTATCAATAATTCCATATTCGTAGAAAAAACTTTCTGTTCCGTCCACTCCGCTTTCGATGGTGTGTATCACTCTGTACCAGCCGGGACCGCTTTTCTCCGATCCGGGTACAATACTGGGGATTTCTTCAAGTCTGTTCCGCAGTTTGCTTTCGGCGTCCTCTTCCAGGACATTGTAACCTCCCGAGAGTGTCAGCGCGTATTTGTCGGTTTCAAAACTCAGCCACACGCCGTCGCCGTTGTCCGACTCCTGGATATCCGAGAAAATATCAGGGTATTCAATGGAGTAGCCGAAACGTTCATTGACGTAGGATATCCATTGTTCTTCTGCCGCGTCTGCCCCGGGAACAAGGATGCTGAACAAAGAGAGCACCGCGGCTGCGAAAAATAGAAGGGACTTTTTCAACAGGTATCGCTCCTTTCTGTTTTGCTGCCCCTTCGCAGGGAGTTCATCCGGATACGGGACGGGGTTGAACTCCCAGCGCAGGGGAAAAAACTGAAAACTAAAAATTCAGGAATTTCTCCGAGAGACCGGTTCGGTCCGCTACCCCCAACTTTCGATAAATCTGGCGGATATGGGACTTCAGGGTGTTGTTGCCGATGGAACATCTCGCGAGAATTTCATCCCGTTTCCACCCCTCAAGCAGCAAAAGGGTGACTTCGGTCTCCTTTTTCGTCAGGGAGTAAGGGTCAAGACGAAGCCGGATCTTCATCTCCGCCTTTGAAGGCCCTTTCCGTAGGATTTTACCCCCGGGAAGGATTTTTTCTCTTTCATCAAGTATTTTTTTTGACATACCTCCTTCACCCCTTCTGAGGAAAGGGCACTCTACTTCTCTACTTTTGCCTTCTCTCCATAGGGCTCGATCTGCTCCTTCGGATACTGGTCGCCCTTGACATAGATATACTTCAGTCTGGGCAGATCTTTGAATACGGAGAAATCGGCAATTCCCTCTGTCTTCTGAAGGTACAGCTTCTCGAGTCGCTCGAGGCCGAGAATCCCCTCGGGATTTTTTATCTTTGAACGCTGCAGATTCAGAGATTTCAGCTTCGCAAGACTGCTGAAGGATGTGAGGTCGATAACTCCTGTCACGTTTTCGAGGGAGATCTCCTCCAGGTCGGGGCATTTCGCCAGGGGCGCAAAGTGAATGATATCTTCGCTCATCATTCTCACAATCTTCAGCTTGGGCATGGATGCAACGTACTCCAGAGTGTCAAGCTTGGAAAGGCCCCCTCTCAGGCTTTCAAGATTGACGAGTTTCGCAAGGGGAGAATAGTCCTCGAATTTCGTGGCGTAAATCCAGATGTCCTGCAGTCCTGTGAGATTCCCCACAGGGGTCATATCCTTTGCGGGAATGGAGTACAGGCTCAGCTTCTTCAGATTCTTCAGTCCGGCAAGAGGAGAGAGATCTTCGACTTTCGTCATGTAAAGATTGAGTTCCTCAAGGGCTTCAAGGCCGGCAAGAGGGGATATGTCCGTAATTGGTGCGCCGTTGAAGATCAGTCTTTTCAGCTTCGTCTTTCCCTGAAGGGAGGTTATATCCTTGATAGTCTTCGGCTGCATGAAAAACTCGAGCTCCTCAAGGTCATTCATCCCCGTGAGGAAAGCGAGGTCGGAGTACTCACCCTGTTTGATGACAAGCTTTTTCATATTGACGAGGGCGCCAAGGGGCGCGAGGGTCTTCACTTCCTTGAGCCGATCCAGCTTGAGATATGTGAGGCCGGTAAGGGAGGAAATTGGAGAAAGATCCGTCAGATCGGTGGATTCGATCTCGAGCCCCGTGAGTACATCCGCCAGGGACGCAAGTTTCGCGAGGTCGCCGTCTTTTATGCCGCTGCCGAGGCGAAGGGGCTTCCCCTTCTGGATGGCCTCGTCTTCCCGTACCATGGCAACAAATTCTTCAGTTATGCCATTAGTGAGCTTGGGACCCATAGAGCTTTTCGAATATCCCGGATCAGCCGCCCAGACCGACCCCGCAAAGAGCAGAATACACGCCATTAAAGCAAAAATTATTCCGGATTTTTTTCTTACCATCATGATTATGCCCTCCCTTTCCTACATCCAGATTATCGCGATAGCAATTCCCGCCACCACGAGAGCGATGCCGCCGTAGAGGAACATCTTCGCCTTGTTCTCTTCCCCAACCGTCACTTCGTCCTTTGACTTCACAGAGATGATGAAAGGTTTTCCCTTCTCTGAGGGCTTACCGATGTGAAGTTCATCGGCGGAGGAACGAAGCTCTCCCACCACGTAGAGGGGATGATTCAGGGGGATGATCTGCTCTTTATACCGGAAGCCAATGGTCCGCGCTCCCGCATGGTTCGTAAAACGAAGACCGAAAAACTCGTAGGTATTGTCGTCTTTATAGGGTTCGAACCGGTCGATTCCATCCTTGAGCTGGAGATTCGCTCCGTCGAGGTCGAGGGCGACCTTGACGTCACCGTCCTTCAGATAGAGGGGGGCGTCACTCTTTTGGCTTCCGACTTCCTCGGAACGGCGGACGCGGCGCCTTTGGGTGTTTCCGTCCTTATCCTTGGTAACTTCTTCCTCTTCGTACTCCCGGGTCACCGTGGCCTCAAAATAAGCACAGACTTTGTTGCTGTAGGGGGCCGTCACCTCTTCTTCAGTGACAACCTTTCCGTTTGTCTGAACCATATCCCGGTACCCCTCGGCCAGACCTTCCTTTTCCAGATTTTCCATATTCGCTACAATCTCCGGAAGGGAGATCGGCTTCATGAACTTGAGCTCTATCACAATGCCTTCGGTCTTCTTTTTCTGCACCACGGCCAGGTAAACTCCCAGGACGGCGACAAGGGCTCCCACAACAATAGCTGTCATATTCATGATTATCTCTCCTACTGGATTTTGGCGCAGTGTTCGGAGCCGTACTGCTCCTTCAGGATGTCGTCATACTGGTCCGCGTAAACAGCTACCGTCTGGAGAGCCCCCACGAGTTCGTTCCTGTCGAGATTCGCCGCAGGCAGAGAACAGGAGAACATGACGGTATTATCAAAGATAAGGGAAAACCGCCCCAGGGGCAGGTCAGAATTCAGCCGAAGAAAATCTCCGGCAACCTTGCAGGGGTCCACGTTTTCAGCAAGGTAGGAAAAGACCTTCACGAGGACGTCCTCAGAATGCCACGGAACCACCATTACCTGGATAGTGGCGCTGCCGAAGGAGAAGGACGTGATGTTGTCCACCTTTGTCAGGTCCCCTTCATCGAAGAGTTCCTTCAGCCAGGCGTCCGTCTTCTGCTCCACGCTTTTCAGAAGCGCCTCATTGATTCCGTCCTTGAACAGAGGAAACTTATGCATTTGCCCCGCCTCCAAGGTTCATTTTCTCAAGAAGCTTCGCCATCTCGTCGTCAACCTGCATATCCTTTTCCATGGACTTGAAGGGGTCATCTGCGGGGCCCTCTCCGGAGAGTTCTGAGAAAGCCTCTGCTTCCGCTTCCATGCCTTCGATCTTCTTCTCCATCTTGTCGAACTTCGCGAAAGCCCCCTGCCCCACGTTGGTACCAAGGATGGTGGAAAATTCCTTCTGGGTTTTCGCCGTCTGGGATCTGGCGACGAGAGTCGACTGTTTCATTCTCGCTTCGTCCAGCTTCCCCTTGAGGGTATCAAGCTGCATCCGAAGCTGAGACGTGGTGTTGGATGCCTGGGTCACCATTGCCTGGTACTGCTGAACCTGGCCGTCGTAAACGACCTTTTTAGAGAGGGCCTGTTTCGCAAGGTCGGTATTCCCCCCTTTGAGGGCCATGGTTGCTTTTTCCTCCCACTGCCGCGCCTGGTTAGCCGCCACAGCCTGCTGCTTTTGGAGATTCTTTTCGTTGGCCATGGCCTTGGCCAGGCCGGAAGTGGCCTTGACGAGCCCTTCTTCCATCTCGATGATCATCTGTTTCACCATTTTTTCCGGATCCTCCATACGGTCGAGAGCCTCGTTCACGTTCGACTTGAAGATATCCGCCATTCGGTTAAAAATACTCATACATTCCCCACCCTTTCTGTAGTTGTCATTTTGTACATTCTCCCCATTCCGTGCAGGCCACAGGGGCCAGAGGTATCCGAAGTCAGCGCATCCCGCCTTCTCCTGAGGCGGAGGGAGCAGAAAAAATTATCGTAACACCTCCTCTTCCGGCTCTAAAATGGAGAGTGATGCCAAGCCGGCCTGTTGCTTTCATTAAACTCAGCGGTCAGGAACGGGGGTCAGGAAGACCCCGAAGAGGGGGAACTGCCGGCAGTGGGGCTTTGGATTCCTCTTCACTGCCTCCCCGGGCGGTTCGTTTTGGCAGGTATTTGTTTTCTCAGGCAGACCTCGTTCAGTCTTCCCTGTTTATCTGTTTGATCATAGCAAAAACTTTTTTTTTTACAAGTTTTGTATTATTCAGCACAGGTTTTCTACAGAAATCTTTTTTCTCTCGGGAGAATCCTCAGGGATGAAGTCCCCCCTTTTTTCCTCCCCTGACTGTCTCCAGGTTTTCCATCTTTTCCTGCCCCGGAAATTCTCTCCCTGTCTCGTCCTCCCCTCGCCTGCAGCCAGAGTACCCCCTCCGGGTGCATTTGTCCTCACCCCCGGGGGGCAAAAAAGGGGTGGGTTTTCCCACCTCTGCGGGGGGTGAGGTTCAGCACCCCTGGCCTGAAGTCTCTGATAGAGGGGGTTCAGGGCGAAAAGCTGCACAATCCCTTTTTCCCCCCTTGCGAAGACGAGAGGATATATTCTGTCGGCTCCGGAGTAAATCCCGGCCTAAACCGCCAGTCCTGCGATAATGGTGCAAAGAGCCGCACTAAGACTCATGAATCCTTTCTTCCTTCTTCCCTTTGTTCCCGGGTGATAAGAAAATACCCCGCCGCTGCAAGAAAAAGGGCCGCCGCTCCCGGCAGGGAGAGAAGCGCACGGCCGAAACCCGCAATCCAGACCGAAGGGGCGACGCCCGGAAGAAGCTTTCCGGCGAGAAAAGCCAGAAAAAAATATTCGAAGACCATCCACGCCAGCAGGGCCGCTCCGGCAGCCAGGCAGGTCATGCCCGTCAGGCGTCTCAGGGACATGTGGTGTAGGGGTTGCCGCACTGCTTCTCCGGGTCCAGCCAGCCAATGAACTCATGGCCTCTCGGGTGCATGTACCGGACGAGGGCCCACTCCCCCTCGCCTCCGAGAACCGTCACTTCCTCGTCACCGAAGATGTCGCCCACGGCGGGGGCGTTCCCGTCGGGCCGTGTTCTCAGGGCGGCCACCGAGCCCGGCGCATAGTTGCGGAGGCTCATTCCCACCAGCTCGCTGAAGATCCAGCCCTTTGTCCCGTCGTGGAGGACCACGGACAGCCATTTATCCCTGTACCCCGTGACCTTCACCATGATGAGGAGGGGGTCGTCAGGCTGGTGGGGAAGGACGGCGGTTACTTTTCCGTTGGGGGTCTCCCGCACGTTGGTTCCCTTGGGATCTGAGTCGATGATGTAGGCCCCGAAATCGCACGTTCCCTGGGAAGGGCGGTACAGGCTGCGGTCTCCGGCAAAGGGTTCCTTTCCTCCTCCGGGTTCCTTCGCGGCCTCCCCGGACGGGGATTCCTCCAGACCGCCGGCTTTCAGGTCGTCGTAGAGCCCTTCGAGTTTCCTGAGCCGGGCGGTGTTTTTCATCATCCTGGCATGAAGAGGGAAGGCCTTGTCGCCGGTTTTGCCGTAGAACCACGTCATGAAGGCCGCTTCCTTGTTCCTGAAATCCTCCCATGACTGCAGGGCCTCGGCGGCGATGACCTCGCCGTTGGAGCCGAAGGCCTGCCCGAGTTTTTTATGGTCGTTCTTGACCTTCATGGCCGCGGCCAGCTGCTCCTCCGTCTGCCCCTTCGGATAGCTCCCGGGAAAAGACGGTTTTCCGGCCTTAAGCTCTTCCGTGTAGGCGATCAGCTCCAGTGCCCTCTCCCTCACCACGTCCATCTCGGCGATGGCATTGGCCACAAGCCACATGGTCCCCCCGTCGAGGTTGTTGTAAATTGTGAGGTACACCCCGCCGAGGAGCCTGTACTCACTCTCTCTCCAGGGGATCCAGGCTCTCTGGGCAGTCCGGAGAAGAGGCTGCCCTTCCTTCGGCAGAAGTTTCATGAGTTCGTTGTAGGCCCGGTTGAGTTCCCCGTCCCATTTTTTCTTCCCCGAGTTGGCGCACTGAATGGTCCCCTGGGTGCTGGGATCGTCGTTCATGCACTTCTCGATCTCGCCGTCCAGCGGATGGGCCGCTCCCCAGGCCGCTCCGCAGAAGCAGAGCGCAAGAAGGACGCATAGGGCCGCCGTTTTCATCGCATTCCCCTCCCCTGTCAGTCGTAGACGACCCTGCGGTAGCGGAGGCCGACCACCCTGCCGCCTCCACCCTCCGGGTCCCTGTCGAACATGATATCGATTTCATCCCGTTCGTGGATGTAAAAATAACGTTCCGGGGACTCCTTTTCCGACGGTGCCCCAAGCCGGGAGAGAGCCTCGCGGGCATCCATGCCCATGACGATGTCCCCGAAGCCCATGAAGCCCGCGGGAATATCCACCGCCTGGAGGGCTCCGTTCCAGTACGTGGCGTTATGGCCGTGGAAGAAAAGGTCCACGATATGGACCGTGGTGTTGAAATCGGGAAGCTTTACCTTCCGTTCCTCCCGCTTCATGGGTTCCCCGTACATCTTCACCGCCAGCGCAGGGGAAATGCCGAAATCCTCCCGGATTTTCATGGCGTAGCGCCGGACGGTGCTGTCCGTCTCCTCGACAAAAAGGAATTTGCCGTAGATCCACCCCTCGCCGAGCTGGTGGGATAGCACCCGGTACCACGGGTAAGGTTCTCCCGTTTCCTCTTTGGCGGTCACCACGAGTTCCCCTGTTTCGTAGTCGTGGCCGAACCGTCCCACGGCCTTCGCCGAGGTGGAGGGTCCGCTCCGCAGGTTGACCCTCGATCCGGTGACGAACCCCGCCTTCGGCCATTCGTAATTCTCGGCCGCGGCGGCGGCGAAGAGGGGAACAGCCGTGAGAACCACAAGGATTGCCGCGGCGATCCGGGCCGTTCGTTTCATGATTCCGTCCTCCTTTCCGCCGGGAGCTTCCCGGCTCCATTTCCGCCGGTTCTATTTCCTCGGCGGGCGCACTTCCACCTTGACCGTACTTCCGTCGGCGATGAACCAGAAGCCGTTGACCTCTTTCATGTAGATCACCCGGGGATAGTCCGCGCCGCCGCTCCTGAGGTAGAGCTGCAGCCCCTTGGGGTGACCTTCCACCGTCCGTTCGATCACCAGTTCGTAGTTGTCCGGGTCCATGGCGTATCCGTTTTCCGGTACGGCTCCCCTGGCGTAGCTCCTGAAGATATGGGCGGTCTTCGGGCTCTTCATCCTGTCGGCGAAGAGTTTCATGGTGGCCCGCCCATCCCAGTCGGGCCGCTCGTCCATGGCGAGGGCGAGCATTTTCCGTCCCTCCGCCCGGGTGGACCTGTCCATGTAGGCAAAGATGCCGTCGAAAAAAAGCTTCGCCGCAGCTTCCGGAGTGGTTCCCTCCTGCCGGTAGCGCGTCTCGAACTCGAGGGCCGTCCTGGGGAGAGCCCCTTCGCACTGCACGGCCCAGGCCGCGGACAGGAAAAGGACCGTCAGGCAGCAGACCCTGCACAGATTTCTTTTCATTTACGTATTCCTCCCTTCCGTGATCGCCGCCAGAACGCTACCATCCCCTGCCGCCTCCGCCTCCGCCCCCGCCGCCGGAGGATCCCCGGCCGCCCGTTCCGCTGCCTCCCCGGTAGGAAGAGGAGCCGGACGAGCCCATTGATGAGGGCGGGCTGTAGCTCGCCGCCGACGACCGGACGTTGTGTGCGAGAGCCTCCGCAAAGCGGCAGGTGAAGGCCGCCCTGCCGTAATCCCCGGCAGGCATGCTTTCGTTCCAGCCCGGAGCGTATTTCGCCCGTTCAAGAATGTCGCTGAAGCTGTTCGCCCATGTTTCGGCCGTTCCCAGGGCCAGGGCATAGGGCAGAAGCTTCTCGAAGAGTTCCGGGGTCTCCTCCGGAGGATTGAGCAGGGCAAGGCGGTGGCGCTCCGCCGTTCCCAGGTACATGGCCAGGCCTTCGATGCCCTCGGCCAGCCGCGCTCCCCGTTCCGTCCTCGCCGGGAGAATCCTGCCGAAAAAGAAGACCGCGGCGGAGACGAAAACATACCCCCCGGCGACCACAGGGTCGAGACGGAGGGAATTCCAGGTCAGAAGCACTCCCCCTCCCGCAAAGAGAAGCAGAAAGGCCATACCGATGACGTAGGACCTGGAGAACGTTCTTCTTCCTGACGCCGCCTTCGACAGTTCCAGGGCGGCGAGCCAGATAAGCCCGGCGGACAGGAAGAGCAGCACGGGAACGAGTATGGTGTCCAGAAGGTCGGTGAAGAGGGGCGTTTCGATGTACAGGGTCGTCCAGATCATGGGGAGAAAGAAAAGAAGGCCCCCGAAAATCGCCCCGAAATTGCCCGAATGATACGCCCCTGATCGCTGGAAGCAGTTTTTCATGTGCTGCTGCCCGGCGGTGTGGAACGTCTTCCCCCCCGCGGCGGTCACCTTCAGGCCGTCGGGGCCCGCTCCGGCCGCCAGAGTCTCGGCGAGGGCCTTTTCGGCCGGGGAAAGACCGAGTTCCCCGAGGTCTTTCTCCGTGCGGAAGATGACCGTCTCCTCCTCTTTTCCGGCAAACCGGAAAACCCCCTTGACGGCAAGCTGCAGAATGTCGGCCGCAAGCAGCTCGGGCCCGTAGGTCATTTCCCGGAAATACCCGGCGAATCCGGGCTCTATTCCTTCGGGAGGCACGAAGAGAGGGACCACCGGCCTTTTATCCGGATCCCTGCCCCTCCGATGCCACATAAGGAAGTAATATCCGCAAAACAGGACGGCATAGAAGGCCATCACAAGGGATTTTCCCCCCGTGAGCAGCATGGTGAGCCGTTCTGTAACCCCCGGCGCCGGCGGGGACACGATGCCCTTGCTCCAGCCCGCCGCCACGGCGAATCCTTCCCCGGGCTCGAGCCGCCTGAGCGTCTCGAAGGTTCCTTCAGCGGTGCGCCGGAAGTCCTTTCCTTTTTCTCCCCTGAACCCGGTGAAGGCATCCCAAACCGTAAGAGGGGCTCCCCCGGGCAGGCTGATCCGAAAGACCGCTTTTTCGATGGGAAAGACCCAGTCGTTGCCGGTGACGTTCCAGTAGAGTTCGTCGTGCCGGTCGTAAAAACCTGTCCAGCCCCGGGTCCTGTAGACTATCTCGTAGTGGTGGTCGCCGGGGTCGAGAAAAACATCGGCGCTGCCGAGGCGTATCTCAAGGTCTCCCCCCCGCCGTTCCACCGCGGCGGGGACTTTTGTTCCTCCGAGGGTGGCGGAGAGAAGCTCGAAATCAGTTCTCACCGTTCCTCCGGCCTGGTCCCGGTAATCGGTGGGGAAGACCCGTATGATTCCCCGCCGGATTTCCTTCCCCAGCGCCCTCACCGAAATGCGCTCTCTCACGGTCACCGCTCCGTCGGCATGGACGTCCGCGGCAGAGTCAAAGAGGAGGATCTTCTCCTCTTCCGAGGCCGCCGTCGGGGAAAGGGAAAGACACACCGCGGAGCAGACGAGCAGGAAAAGGACAATTCTCCTGGCAGCCTGTCCGGACAGGGCGGCTACCATCCCCGCCCGCCTCCGCCGCCTCCGCCGCCGCCCGATGAGCCGCTTCCGCCGCTGCCGGACGACCGTGTCCCCGAGGAAACGGCTCCGGAAAATCCTGACGTGAACGCCGCTACTCCCGCGGCGGTGGTAAAGGTATTCAGGTCGCCCCGGTACCAGGAAGGCGTGTAATTGGCCGCGGCAAGCACGCTCTGGAACCGGTTCGCCCACGTCTCCGCCGCATCCAGGGCAAAAGCGTAGGGAAGAAGCGTCTCGAAGAGCTGGGGCGTTTCAGAGGGAGCGCTCAACATCTCGAGGCGGTGCTTCTCCGCCGCCGTGATGAACATCCGCAGACCTTCGATGCTTTCATTGAGCCTGGCCCCCTCTTCCGTCCGGACCCTGAGGAGATGCTTGAACACAAGCAGCACCCCCACGCACAGGAAGGGCCCCGGAAGGGACAGGAGATCCACGTCCAGGCCGCTCGACGCTCCGGCGAAACCGGCACCGGCCACGACAAACAGAAAGATGCCGGGGAAAAAGACCCGGACGAAAAATTTGGCGATAAAGCTCCCTTTGCCCGATGGAAGGGGAAGGGCCAGGGGAAGAAGGAGGAATGGGCCGGCGAGAAGGGCGAGAATGGGCTCGAACCGGGGTTCTCCGGAGAGGATCATGAAGATCAGCATGAGCAGGGCATACAGTTCGAAAAGAACCACGCCGCCGATCCATTTTCCGAGATTGGTCTTCAGCAGCGGCCTGCCCCGTTCGCGGAAACCGAGACCGAGACGGCGGAATGCATCCTGGATGACAGGCCTGTCGGCGCTCGAAAGATGAATGTCCGTGCGGGTGGAGCCGAAGAGATCATCGGCGATTCTCCGTTCGTCTTCCGTCAGCCGCGCTCCGGCAAGCTTCTCCCGGTTCAGCTTCAGCCGGTAGGACGTTCCCGCAAGCTTTGAAAGGAGTTTCAGGGCGGTTCCCGCCCCCGAGGGCAGCGTCCCGGCCCGTTTCGCCGCCTCCCCGGCAAGGCTGGTTTCCTCTATCGCCAGGATTCCCCTGACGGCCATGCCCAGGATCATGGCGGCAAAAGACTTGTCGTCGGTCGTCATGGTGCGGACATACCGGGCAAAACCTGCCTCCACCCCTGCAGGAGGTGAGAAAAGAGGGATGACCGGCCTGGGCGCGGGGTCCTTCCCCCACCGGATCCAGAAAAGGAGCATGACTGCCAGGAGAAGGACCGGCATGGCAAGATGGACCGGCCTGTAGGGGGAACGGCCCCACCGTTCAAGTATGGGCGCAGGCTCGGAAGGCTGGGCGATGATCCCCTTGGGCCAGGAATACACTACGGTGAGCCCCTCACCCGGTGCAAAGGGGGCAGCTGATTCCACGGTCCCGTCGGGAAGCGCCCGGGCATCCTGCCCCTTCTCACCGGTTCTTCCCGTGTAAAATTCCACGGCCGAAAATCCCTCGCCGTGGTCCCTTCCAGGCAGTTTCGCCCGAAAGGACGCCTTTTCAATGACAAAGGGCCAGTCGTTCCCCGTGGCATTCCAGTAGAGCTCGTCGTGTTGATCAAAAAAACCGAGCTGCCCGGCGGTTACGTACGTGATGGTGAAGACGTGCTCGCCGAAGGACAGAAGAACGTCGGGATCGCCGAGGCGGAACTCCAGCCGTTCGCCGGCACGGCTCACCTGGGCCTGGGTCGGCTTCCCGTCGAGGAGGGCGGAGACAAGGTCAAGGGGAGCCCGCCGCACCTTTCCTTCGCTGTCGGTGAAATCGGTGGGTATGGACCGGATGATTCCTCTGCGGATATCCTTTCCCTCCGCCACAACGGCAATGCGCTCCGTGACGGTCAGCGAGGCATCCGTTCCGATCTCCGCCTCCACGTCGAAACGCACTATGCGCTCCTGGGCCGGAAGTGGGGACGCCCCCCACAGGAGTATCCAGGCAATACATACGGAAAGCAGCAGTGAACCAGTCTTTCTCACAGCCGTCTCAACCCCTCGGGCTCATTTTCTGAAAGGGCTCCGGAGGCTTTCGCCCCCGGAGCCCCCGTGTCACACTCTTTCCGTCACGGCTTTTTCTGCTCCTCCGCTCCCATGGCGCTCCACTTTGCCGCCATGGCGGAGATGGCATCGATGTCTTCCTGCTTCGCCGCTTCAGTCACAATGGTGAAGTCCGCCCGCTCCATGTCGGAGGCGAGAATATCCAGCGAACGGAACTCCAGGGCCCCTTTCAGGCCTTCGAGGATGTAGGGGATCCCCTCGACCAGGTCCGATTCCTCGGAGATGAAGGCAGCCCACGGGCCTTCCGGGTCGAGAAGGGAGAGAATAGTGTCCCGGACCACTTTCGCGTCGAAATGAAGGAATCCCTGGAGCTTGTCGTCCCCGTAGAGGGCCTTCATGCGGTCGGAAAGTTCGGGCGCCGCATCGAGAGCCTCGGGGCTCAGAAAACCCGCCAGGAGAACTCCGTCTTTGATGCCCATGACGAAGTCCACGGGGTCTTTCAGCGCATAGAACGCGGTCCAGCCTGCCTTCGTCACGGGCTCGAAGGGCATGCCGCTCTCCCGTGCGGCCATTTCCATCAGGGGCAGCAGCAGGTGGACTTCCTTTGTTTCGCCTGAAAGGTAAAGGTATCCCCCTGGAAGAGGACTGCCGAAAAGCTTCGTCTGGCCGCCGAACACCATGCCGACCGTCTTGAGGATCTTCAGGATGGCATCCTCGTCAAGCCCGAACTGCTGGGCCGCATCCAGGAACTGGACGGCCTGGGCCGCATCGTAGTCTCCGCCGGCGGCGGCTTCACGGAGAACCTGGAAGTGCTTCTTCTCGAGGAAGGGCCTGCCGACAAGGGTAAACCAGGGTTTCCCGCCGCCAAGCAGGATGCGGTCGTCCTTCGTCAGGGGCATGGACGGTGTGTCGGCCGCGAGGGAAAACACCTTCGCGAAGTTGGTGAACACGGAGAAATCAAACCCCTTGTCCGAAGCGTTGATGCCCGCCTCGGCCAGAAGGTTTCCCACGGGATCCTTCAGGACTCCGTCCGATTCGGCCTGGAGCTCGGAGGCTGCCATGCCGTTGTCGTGGAAGAAGAAGAAGCTTCCCTGAGGAAGGCGCCTGTCGAGCTTCATCCTCTTGCTGCCGTCGTTCAGCGCTTCCCTTGCTGCGGCGATGTCCTCGGGGGTGAAGCCCACGAGGACCATGTCCTGTTCCACCGAGGCGAGCACGAGGGCCATGCCGCCGCTGATCACTGCGTAGGTGGATCCTTCGAAGGGAGCGAGGATCAGCTCTCCGGGAACAGGGCTGTTGATGAGGGCGTCAACATCCCCCTCCTCTCCCTTGCCTTCGGCCATCCGGGCGAGGATGTCCTTCTTTGCGTCGGTGAAACGGATCGCCCCCTGCAGGGAGAATCCCTTCTCACCATAGCCCACGGCCACGGAAGCTGATGCGACGGGGAACTGCCGGAGCCACTCTTCCGCCATCTTGATCTCCGGGTCGAGGGCCGTAACCACCTTGAAAAGGTAGGAATCCACCAGGCGCTGGACAAATTCATTGGGCTTCTCGAGATTGACCACCCCGTACATGGCCGAGTCCGGCCACTGGGGCAGCGCATCGAGGGTGCCCGTCCAGCCCGGTGCCGCAAGGAACGCCACCAGGACCAGGGAAAGGAACAGCGCGGAAAACCTTTTTTTCATGAGAATCTCCTCCTTGGGAGCCCGGAAGACCTTCTGCGGTTCTTCCGGTTCGTTTTCCCCGGACGCTCCGGGGTGGCACTACATTACTCCACCATTGAACCGCTGTCACGCCAATCCTATTTTTGCCGGGATATCCCCTCTTCCCGTGACGCTGAGTTTCCTGTAAATCTGTCGGATGTGGGTCTTGAGGGTATTGTTCGTAATCTCGCAGTTCTCAAGTATTTCATCTCTCTTGAGCCCCTCAAGAAGAAGCAGCGTGATCTCCGTCTCCTTTTTCGTCAGGCTGAAGGGTGCGAGCTGCAGCCTGATCCGCAGTTCCTCCTTCGAAGGACCTTTCTTCCTCGCGCTTCTCCCGGAGTTCCCCCTCTCCGGATGAGCGGGAAAACGCACTTCCATGACTATCATTCCCCCTCACGAAACAGGCATCCGGGGAAGAGGGGCTCTCTTCCCCCTTCGGGCCTATTTCTGGATGATCGCAATCTTTCCGTAGGGCGCGATCTGTTCGTCAGGGAACTGGCCAACCTTTGCGTAGATGTACTTCAGTTTCGGCAGATCCTTGAACATGGAGAAATCAGCCACGCCCTCGGTCTTCTGGAGGTCCAGCCTTTCCAGCCGGGGCAGCGCCGTGATAGCCTCCGGGTTGAGCACCCTGCAGCCCTCCACGTCCAGGGCGGTCAGCTTCTTGTGGCCCGCGAAGACGGCAAGGTCCACGGGACCTGTGATGGACTCAATGACGACCTCGGTGAGGTCCGGGCATTTCGCCAGGGGCGACACGTCGATGATGTCCTCCCTGAGCATCCTCACTATCTTGAGCTTCGGCATGAACTCCACGTACTCCAGGGTGTCCAGCTTGGAGAGACCGCCGTGAAGCTCCTCGAGCTTCGTGAGTTTCGTCAGGGGAGAATAGTCCTCGAACTTCGTGGCATAGATCCAGATATAGCGGAGCTCCGTCAGGTTTTCCACGGGGGACATGTCCGTGGCTGGAATTGCGTACAGGCTCAGTCTCTTCAGCTTCGTCAGCCCGCCTATGGGCGACAGGTCGTCCGCCTTGATCATGTAGAGGCTCAGGTCCTCGAGTTCTGCGAGCTCGGCAAGAACAGAGATATCCGTCACGGGCGCCGAATAGAGGTGAAGTCTCTTCAGCTTCGCCTTACCCTTCAGGGGAGAAATGTCCTCAATAGTTTTGGGCTGCATGAAGAAGACCAGGGACTCCAGGTCGTTCATGCCGGCCAGGAATGCGAGGTCGGGATACTCCACCTGCCGGATCTCCAGCTCCTTCAGCTTCACAAGGGCCCCGAGGGGAGCGAGGGTTCTGATCCCCTTGAGGCTGTCAAGCTTCAGGTAGGTGAGGCCGGAGAGGTTCGAGAGAGGAGAAAGGTCGGACACCTGGTCGGTTCGCTCCAGAAGAAGCCCAGTCAGGACATCCGCGAGGGAGGCGACTTTCTTCAGGTCGTCGTCGGTGACGGCTCCCCCGAGACGGAGGGGCTTGCCCTTCTTGATGTCAGGATCGTCCCGGACCATCTGGAGGAATTCGTCGGTCACCCCGTCGGTGATCTTCGGGCCGAAGACGGAACTCTTCGTATACTTTGGATCCGCCGCAAACGCCGCCGCTGAAACCGCGAGAACGAACAACATCGCCAGAACTGCCGTTACCGGTCTTCCCTTCATTTTTCCGTTCCTCCTTCCCCTATTTCACGAACAGGGCTATGGCCAGGCCGATCACCACAAGGGCGATGCCTATGTAAAACTGGGTTTTCGCCTTGCCTTCCACGCCCGCAGTCACTTCTTCCTCGGACTTCACCGAGACGATGAAGGGCTTTCCCTTTTCGGACGGTCTTCCGATGCGCAGGTTTCCCGCCGACTGCCGGGCCTCCCCCGCCACGTAGAGAGGGTGTCCCAGGGGGATGATTTTCTCCCTGTACTTGAAGCCGAGAGTCCGGACCCCTGAGGGGGACGAGAACTGGACTCCGAAAAAGGTGTAGGTTTTATTGCTTTCATAGGGCTCGAACCTGTCGGCGCCGTCCCTGAGGTGAAGGGTCGCCCCGTCGAGGTCGATGCCTACCTTCACGTCGCCGTCGGCGACATAGAGGGGAGAGGGGCTCTTCTGGGACGAAACCGTCTCGGACCCCCTCGTCCTGTTGGTCCTCACCTTTCCGTCCTTGTCGGTGGACGTTTCCTGCTTCTCGTATTCCCTCAGGACCGTGGCCTCGTAGTACGCGCAAGGCTGCCCGCTGTAGGGAGCGATGAGCTCTCCGTCAGTGGCGGCGGCTCCGTTGGTTTCGATGAAATCCCGGAAACCGTCCCCCATGCCCTCGTCGCACAGAGACTTCCATGTGCCGTGAAGTTCCTGCAGCGGCATGGCCTTCATAAACTTGAGCTCCGTGAGCATTCCCTCGGTTTTCTTCTTCTGGACGAAGGCGAGATACGCGCCTCCCGCCGCCAGCAGGCCGCCTGCAGCAAGAGCAAACATGTTCATTCCATCCCCTCCTTTGGTCAGACTAGGACTACCGGTACATCTCCTTCAGGATGTCGTCATACTGGTCCGCGTAGGCCGCCACGGTCTGCAGGGCGCCGACAAGCTCGTTTTTGTCCAGGCTTGCCCCCGGCAGCGAACAGGAGAGCATGACCGTGTTGTCGAAGGTCAGGGAGAAGGCCCCGAGGGGGAGATCCGAGTTCAGTCTCATGAATTCAGCGGAGGCCCTGCCCGGGTCCACGTTGTCCGCGAGATAGGAAAAGACCTTGACCAGCACGTCCTCCGAATGCCAGGGATTGACGGTCACCTGTATGGTGGCGCTGCCGAAGGTGAAGGAAACCAGGCCGTCCACTTTCACGAGGTCCTCCCCGTCGAAAAGCTCCGCCAG
>Ga0334885_1001521_pt1 | contig 27827 bp, 31 predicted proteins | sample GraSluR1_MG_8_FD_207233 | JGI IMG/M metagenome (GOLD analysis project Ga0334885, IMG submission 207233) | Sludge microbial communities from methane-producing bioreactor in Wageningen University, Netherlands - Granular Sludge_31_05-R1 | ecosystem: Engineered > Bioreactor > Anaerobic >...
TTGACGGAGGAGAATCCTACAGGAGAACACTGAGTCCCAAAACCAGGCAGTAACAGACTACCCTCTCCGGCAAAAGTGGGGAATTACCGCGGCCCCGGGGGTGGGGAATAACCTTGGCTCTTGACAGATGCGCCCGGCCCGCACATCCTGCTCAACGGCCGCGAGGTCAATCTGGGCATATACGGGATGAATATAATAGGAAGCATACCTATCGAATCCATCGAGAGGATCGAGGTTATCCGTACCCCCGGAGCATACATCTCAGGGAAGGATTCATCGCGTGGAGTCATCAATATCATTACGAAGAGAGGACGGGAGGAGGACAAACCCTTCAGCCCGAAATTCAGTTACTCCTATGGAAGCTGGAACACAAGCACCGAATCGGTTTCGATCACCGGAAGAAAAGGGAAGGCGAGCTACTATATCAACCAGACTTACAAGGAATCTGACGGGTATCGCAATACGAACCCTGTCTACAACTCGGTCCTTTCCAGCTTTGACTATGAGGTCAGCAAGGCGCTCAAGCTTGGTGTCGACGTGCAATACAACAAGGAATCCCGGGGGTACGCCTTGAGCCTGAAACAGTGGCAGATCGACGCGGGATACGGGAGGGATTCAGAGGTGCCCTCGTCGGAGGCGAAGACCGCATACATGCAGAAGCAGAATACTGTCAGGAACCAGGTTGTGGGTGGCACGGTCTCGTTGAACTATGAGGCGGCTCCTTACCGTGCCGGGATCTCCTTCAACGCGACAGACTACGATGAGCACTACGAGTTGCACACTTATGACAACAGCCCGACGTTGAGAAAGTCCAACTACGACAGGCACAGGACGCAGGATATCTACGAGGTGAAGCTGTTTGGAGGAAAGACCTTCGGTTCCGGGGAAGGTATGAAGAACAATCTTGAAGCCGGGTATGAGTATTCGTACCGGGGAGGCAATCAGGATACCGTTTACCCCTTCGATGCGAGTGCGGCGGCGCGCCTGAAAGAAGCGTCCGCGACGATAGATTTCAAAGAGAACTACCACGCCCTGTTTCTGGGCAACAAGTTCAGCTATGGAAAGTTCGGCATCGATTCCGGTGTGCGTTACGAGATGCCCGACTACAAGGTGTCCAATGACGAACCGAAGAGCGTGAAGGCGGATTTCAAAAAGCTGGCATGGAATATTGCCCCATGGTACAAGCCTATCTCCAGCGGGAACCTGTATTTCAGCCTGAGCAGGAGCTATTTCTACCCCACTTCCGGTTACTACTACGCGGCCATGACCAAAAACTCCATCGACAACCGGCCTGAGGACTTGAAGCCCGAGGAGACGACATCGTATGAGATAGGGTTCAAGCACAACTATGAAGAATGGTTGAGTTACAGCATGAACCTGTTCTTCATGAAGGTTAGGGAGAGATTCCTGGCCTTCTATGACGATACAGGGACATACGTGGGATGGAAGAATGTGGGAGACAGTACCAACAAAGGCATCGAAGTGGAGGCTGAAGGCAGACCTCTTGGTTGGCTTGGATACGATGTGAGCTATTCTTATACGGATGCAACCTGGGACAATGGCGTGTTACGGACCTACGTGTATGGGGCGACTCCTGCCGCCGATGTGGCAAGGAACCTGGACATTACCGGGAAATACGTAGCGAATGTCCCGAAACACAAGTACCGCGTCGGGTTTACCCTCTACCCCCCGATGGAAGGTTTGAAGCTCAACTTCGGTGTGTCCGGCAGAGCTGACAGCTACATCGACGGGTGGAACCGGTACAGGAATGATTCGGAATACCTTGTGGACGCCAAGGTAACCTATGAGAAGAGGAACTGGAAGCTTTACGTATCTGCCGATAATCTCTTCGACAAGGAGTACTATTACGTTTACAATACCAACTCTCAACGAAATGCCGACGGCACGCCCAACAACAGCTATTACCTGAAGAACGGACGCTACATCGAGGCCGGGATCTCCTTCAAGTTCTAGGGCCGTAGGGAATGCGGAAATCCCGCTCATGCGGGGGTGTGAGATATGATCTGAATGAAAGGTTCCGGCAGGCGAGGAAAAGAAAAAGCAAGGACTTCGAAAAAAAGCTTGCAATTAGGTTAGTACTATTGTAAATAATTAGGCGACCCTAAATATATTAGAAGTCGGGGGTAAGGACATATGACAGTGACCGAGACATTGACAGCAAGCCTAGAGGATTATCTGGAGGCGATATTTCACATCATTGCCGAGAAGCATGCCGTGAAGCCGCGGGATATAGCGAGGCGTTTGAAGGTGAGCTATGCGTCCGTGACGGGGGCTTTGCGTTCCCTGTCTGATAAGAAACTGATCAATTATTCGCCCTATGACCTTATAACGCTGACGGAGGATGGGGAGGTCGCGGCGAAGGATGTCGTCCGCAGGCACGAGATACTCCACGATTTCTTCGTCGAGGTACTCGCCGTCCCGGAGGCGGACGCGGACACTGCGGCATGCCAGATGGAACACTCCATCCCCAGGGACATAGTTGAGAGGTTCGTGAGATTCGTGGAGTTTGTCGAGACCTGCCCTCGCGGCGGCCAGAAATGGATCAAAGGGTTCGGGTATCAGTGCGACCACACGAATACCCGGGAGAACTGCGAGAAGTGTATCGCTTCATGCTTGGAAGAGGTGAGGGGGCGCACGAAAGAAGGAGGTGCTAAGGCAATGGTATCGTCACGGTTAAGAGACGTAAAGCCCGGTCAGAAATGCAAGGTTGTGAAGGTCCGCGGACGGAGTGAGGCTGGAAGAAGGATCGTGGAGATGGGTGTTACACCTGGTTCCGTCATTGAGGTGGAACGCATAGCACCGCTGGGGGATCCGATAGACGTGAAAGTCAAGGGTTACCACCTGTCGCTGAGAAAGGACGAGGCCGAGGGGATAGATGTTGAGCTTATCTGACCGCGAAAAGAGGATTCCGGGGGAGGGCCGCTCAAAGCCGCTCAGTGCCGTCGAGGCCGGAAAGAAGGTGTACATAGTTGCCGTGGATTCGGGACAGGGTCTTAAGGGGCGGTTAGCCGCGATGGGGTTGGTTCCTGGAGTGCCGGTGGATGTGATCCTCAACGCGCCGCGGGGACCCTTCATAGTTGCCGTCAAGGGCAGCAGGGTCATGCTCGGTCGGGGAATGGCCGGGAAGATCATCGTTGTTTAAAAAAATTTACCAATGGAGTTAGGCTACGCTAACTTCATTGGTAGCACCTAAACAAGGTAGGATAACAGGAGGATAAGAGAACCTATGGGATCGAAGATCGTTGTGGCGCTCGCAGGAAATCCGAACTCGGGAAAGACGACCATATTCAACAACCTCACCGGCGCGAGACAACACGTGGGAAACTACCCCGGGGTGACGGTTGAGAGGAAGGAAGGCTACGTCCGGCACGACGGCCGAGAGATCCTGTTCGTCGACCTTCCCGGCACGTACAGTCTTACCGCCTATTCGGCGGAGGAGCTGGTGGCAAGGAATTTCATCGTTGACGAGAAGCCCGATGTGGTGGTGGACATCATCGATTCCTCCAACCTGGAGCGGAATCTCTATCTTGCGGTTCAGCTCATGGAAACGAGGGTACCTCTCATACTCGCCTTCAACATGAGCGATGAGGCCCGTGCGCGGGGGTATGAATTCGATCTGGAGAAGTTCTCCCGGTTTTTCAACGCGCCGGTTGTGAGGACCGTGGGTCACAAGGGCGAGGGCATGGAGGAGTTGATCGAACAGATCATCGCAGTGGCATCGCCCGGCGGCGACCCCGGTGAGGGGCCCTCTGTCAACTATGGGGATGAACTCGAGGAGGAGATCGGCAGGATCGTATCCCTTTTGAGCGACGACCCCCTCCTGACGCAGAAGTATGGCGCGCGCTGGCTGGCGGTGAAGCTCCTGGAGAATGACAGAGATGTCCTCGAGAAGGTTTCATCCGAGGCGGTCCGTGCCCGGCTCACGAAGAGCGCTTCCCATATCGAAGGCATCCTGGGCGAGCATCCTGAAACGGTCATCGCCAGCAGGAGGTACGGCTTCATCTCGGGCGCCTGCCAGGAAGCGGTGCACTCCACCGTCGAGGTGCTCCATACGATTTCGGACAGAATAGACAGCGTCGTCACGAGCCGCGTCCTTGGCATCCCCATATTCCTCGGGTTCATGTATCTCGTTTTCTACCTCACCTTCACCCTGGGTGACCCTCCCATGGGTTGGATAGAAGGCTTCTTCAAGTGGCTGGGGGATAATGTGGGCGTCTTGTGGCCGGAGGGATCGGAAAGCCTGCTGAAGTCGCTCCTCATTGACGGTATAATCGGTGGCGTCGGCGGCGTCATTGTCTTTCTGCCCAATATCCTCCTTCTGTTCTTTGCGATCGCGATCCTGGAAGATTCCGGGTACATGGCCCGCGCGGCCTTCATCATGGACAGACTGATGCACCGGATAGGGCTTCACGGCAAGAGCTTCATCCCCATGCTCATCGGATTCGGGTGCTCCGTTCCGGCCATCATGGCGACGAGGATGCTGGAGAACAGGAGGGACAGGCTCGTCACGATGCTCGTCGTTCCCCTGATGAGCTGCGGGGCAAGGCTTCCCATCTATGCGCTCATAATCCCCGCGTTCTTCCCTCAGGCGTGGAACGCCCCGATGCTCTGGATAATTTACGTCATAGGGATACTTCTCGCCGTTGTGAGCGCGAAGATCCTGCGGAGCACCATCTTCAAGGGCGAATCCGTTCCCTTCGTGATGGAACTGCCCCCGTACCGGCTGCCGACAGTGAGAGGGGTTCTCACCCACATGTGGCAGCGCGGGTGGCTTTACCTCAAGAAGGCCGGAACGATCATCCTCGGAATCTCCATCATCCTGTGGGCCCTGACGACCTTTCCGGGACTGCCGGAGGAGCAGGTGCAGCGGTTCGAGGAAGAGAAACAGACAGTGGAGACGATCGTAACGGATGAGGAAACGAAGAAAGAGAAGATCGCGTCCATCGAGAATGCGATGACGGAGGCGTCGCTTGAGGACAGCATCGCGGGAAGGATCGGCCACGCCCTGGAGCCGGTCCTCAAACCCATGGGGTTCGACTGGAAGATAGGCACGGCGCTCATCGGTGCCTTCGCCGCCAAGGAGGTCTTTGTGGCGCAGCTTGGCATCGTCTACAGTGTCGGCAAGGAGGCTGATGAAGAGTCTTCCCCGCTTCGCGACCAACTGCGCGCAAACTACACTCCGCTCGTGGCGTTCTGCATCATGCTCTTTTGCCTCGTGAGCGCCCCGTGCATGGCGACGATAGCGGTGACGCGCAGGGAGAGCAATTCCTGGAGGTGGGCCCTTTTCCAGCTCTCGGGGCTCACGGTGATGGCCTGGATACTGACGGTGGTCGTGTTCCAGGCGGGAAGGCTGTTTGGTATCGGTATCTGACGGGAGGCGCTTCATGTATGGATCGATCGGGGAGTTGGCGGCGGTAGTGGTGATCGTGGGAGCGGTGGTTGTTCTCGCCGCCAGGTCCATCTTCCGCCTGGTGACGGGTCGGGAAACGGGGAAGTGCTGCGGGTGCTCCTCGTGCTCATGCCGGGATGAAGACAAAGAAACAAGATGACTACTCTTCTTGATACGAAAGGGAGGTAACGATGTGCGTTGCTTTAATAGGTGGAATGGACAGGCTGGAACGCGATTATGAAACGGAGGCGCGAAAGCATGGAGTGGAACTGAGGGTCTTTACCAAGACGAGGACGGGTCTGGCGACACGCCTGAAGGCCGTCGACGTGATGGTCATGTTCACGGGAAAGGTGTCGCATCAACTGAAGAGAGAAGCGGTAAATGCGGCGAGATCAAGCAGTATCCCTGTGATCATGGTCCATTCCTGCGGCGTATGCAGCCTGCGGGAATGCCTGCAGCGTCTTGTTGCTTCTCAGCAGGGGAATGCCGGCGTGTCCGGATGTACGGGTTCCTGCAAGGGCGGACATTGCCGTGCTGACGGCAGGCCGGTGGCTTTAAGAAAGGGGAAGGGTCCCTCCTCCTGGTAACCAGGGGAAGAAGTTTTCAACTATAATACAAGGAGAGATACATGATCAAAATGTCACATATCAGGTTGAGCAGCACAAAGATGGTAAGGACAGCCCTCGTTCTTGCCATGGTCGTTTCCCTGCCGGGAGTGACCTTCGCCGCCCGACCGCTCCTCACCGATGACGCGGGGACGCTGGGAAAGGGTGCGTTCCAGGTTGAGCTGGGTTTCGAAACGTCAGACCACAGGACCGACGATGACGGAGTGGTGACCAAGGAGGATGCGTCTTCCACGAGCGCCACCCTTTCCTACGGCATCCTCGACAATCTGGACGTCCTCCTGGGAATGCCCTATGAGTGGTCGAGGGTCAGAGAAGACGGTGATACCATCCGCAACAACGATGGTATTGCCGACCTGACGCTGGAGGCAAAGTGGCGGTTCTTTGAGAAGGGTGGCTTCGCCATGGGGCTCAAGCCCGGGGTGTCCTTCCCGACGGGAGACCACAAAAGGGGTTTCGGGACCGGCCGGATGACCTACGGAGCGCTCTTCATAGCCACACAGGACATAGGGCCCGTCTCCTTGCACCTCAATGCCGGGTACAGACGCAATGAGAACGACACGGATGAGAGAAAGGATATATGGGGCGGAGACCTCGCTGCCGTCGTTACCGTGGCAAAGCCCCTGAAACTCGTGGCGAATGTGGGAACGAAGACGAACACCGACAGGACCGCGGCCACCGATCCGGCCTTTTTTCTCGGAGGTCTCATCTACTCGATAACGGACAAGATCGACCTCGACCTCGGCTACAAGCGCGGCCTCAACAAGGCAGAGGCGGACAATACCTACATCGGCGGATTGACGATAAAGTTCTGAGGGGACAGGTAATGGGTGACAGGTGATGGGTCATGGGACTCAGGTCCCTTCCCGTAACCTGTCGCCCGAAACCCGTCATCCGCTCCCCCGCTTGCAAAAATCAGAGTGACAATGTATTGTACAGACAGCCATGATCGACGGGAGTGGGGGTAGAGGCTGATGACGGAGGTGTGGGCGGCGCTGGGGCTGACCACGTTTGCCGGGCTGGCGACAGGTATCGGCAGCGTTATCGCCTTTACGGCCCGCAGGACCAATTATCGCTTCCTGTCGGTATCCACTGGGTTCTCCGCCGGAGTGATGCTCTACGTCTCCTTTGTGGAGATCTTCTTCAAGGGGTCCGGCATTCTTGTCGAGTGCTTCGGCGACCCGGCGGGCCATTGGGTCAATGTGGCGTCCTTTTTCGGCGGCATCCTGCTCATCGGTGTTATCGACGGTCTCGTTCCTTCTTCGGAAAACCCACACGAAACCCACGCAGAGTACGAGTTTGTCCCTCTCCACGACTCCACGGGCTCCCTATCGGAAGGCGCGCAGGCACGGGCAGGTTCCCGCCCGGCACAGGGCCATCAGAACCACCAGGGCAGGCTCATGCGCATGGGTCTATTCACGGCCCTTGCGATCACGATACACAACCTGCCGGAGGGCCTGGCCACATTTCTGGCGGCGCTGAAGGATCCCGGCCTCGGTTTGGCGATAGCGGTGGCCATTGCCCTGCACAACATTCCCGAGGGTATCAGTGTTTCGGTGCCCATCTTCTATGCCACGGGAAACCGCAGAAAGGCCTTTCTGTATTCTTTTCTCAGCGGGCTGGCGGAGCCCGTGGGAGCGGGATTGGCCTATCTGGTCCTCAGAATGTTCACGGCCGGTGGATCGGGCGCCATCCCCGGGGAATTCATGGGCGTACTCTTTGGCGGTGTTGCGGGCATCATGGTGTATATCAGTCTCGACGAACTCCTTCCGACAAGCCGCGCTTACGGAAAGGGACACGACAGTCTTTTCGGCCTCATCAGCGGAATGGCGGTTATGGCGTTGAGCCTGCTGTTGATGAAAGGGTGAACGCAGACAGATTACCCCGCACAGGGCGTTGCACACGTGAGGAGGGCATGGATGAAGGAACAGTTGCGGTCTGAAGCGAGACAGCTCCCCTGCATGCTCGCGAAACTGGTGGGAGGCCTGATGGCCGTCATCGGTCTTGGGGGTGCCGTGGTGGTTCTCACGAGACGGCCAGATCCGTCCTGGGGTGGCCTGTTGGCCTGGGTGCTGGCGGGCGTGGTCGGCCTCGCTCTCTTCCTTGCCGCGTCCAGGTGCCTCGCGAGGCGCAAGGGAACGGACAGTCCGGAGCCCACCGGGAAGGACCGGGCAAAGACCAGCGCCCTGTCATGGACGATACTTCTCATTCTGGCGGCACTGTTCATCGCCATCATTCTCGTCCTGGCGGCGTGAAGGGAGGAAAAACCTTTGTGCCTTCCTCCGCTATGTGGTAAATAAGTCTCCATGAAGGAACTTACCGGGTTTTGCGACCTTTCATGCAAGCACGCGTCGATGCCGGGACAGACCGGTGTGGACGGGGCGGGAAGCTGCAGGACCTTCGTGGCGATCAGCTGCGCCCTCAAGAAGACCCTCGTGCACAAGAACATGCCCTGCAAGGACAAAGTGCTCAGGAAGACAAAGAAATAACCAATAAACCAAATTCCAATCACCAATAAAGAAGAAAATGATCAATTCACCAATGACCAACCAACCGGGGCGAAAGTGAAAACGGAATGATCGTATGATCGTCGGTTATTGTCTGTCTGATCTGGTTATTGGTTGTTCTCTTTCAAGAGGGTCATGAGCTTTTCCAGTTGATAATCGGATGACAGGGATGCCTGATGGAGTGTGTCGATGGCCCTGAAGCTGTCGCGGAGCTCCTTGAGCACCTTCTTTTCGTCGACCTCTTCCCGGGACAGTATGGAGACGCCGGCGGTGAAGTGCATCCAGGCGATCATGTCGTCGAAGGCCTCCTTGCTGAACCACAGCACGCCCTGATAACGGTTGATGCCGAGAAGATAATGTACGTCGCCATCGGCCATGAGGGAGGCGAACACCGACCGGGGGTTCAGTTCATCACACCATCTCTGGTGTGTGGTGAAGATCTTGATGAGCAGCTGCGCGGAGTGTCTGTCGCTGTCATCGTAGCCCAGTTCATCGAGCGTCTCTCCGATGATCCGGCCCAGGAGCCATTCGTCTATCCAGCTTCTACTGATCTCTTCGCGGGTCTCGGCGCCATCGACAAGGCCTCCTAGGACGTGGACGAAGAGCCACGCCAGGTGGGCGGCGGAAAGCTCCCGGGACAGGACGGAATGAATGTCGGCCTCGCTGTCGGTGATATGCTCCATGAAGGGATGGGATGTGACCAGTATCGCCAGCTTTCTCGTCACTTCCCGGATGACGGCCTGTTCGTCCTGGGAGGAGCCGGTGTATGTCTTGATCTCGCGAAAGAGGTCTGTAAGCTTGCGTGTGACCTCATCGGTCAGGTCCTCGGGCGGCAGAAGAACCTTCCGGTTCACCACGTCCCTGTGGGTGGCGAGGACATGGCGAAAGAACCCGGGGTTGACAAGCTCCCTGAAGTACCGGTGGACAGGCTGGAGAAAGATCTCGCGCATGGTCTCTTCGATGCTGGGGACGCCCCTGCCTCCCAGATACCTGCACAATTGCGCGTAATGGTGCCATTCGTTGTCTTCGATCTGGCGGAAATCGAAGAATACGTGATACTGGTAGGCCTGAAGCTCGACGAAAAGACCTTTTTCGGCCAGTTCCCCGTTCTCCCGTATATACTCCAGGCTGGAAACGTGGTCCCTGAAAAGCGTGAAGTGGGCGCCGTCCCTTGCCAGGCCGAGACCCTCCGCAAGATCCCTCTGGACGAGCCTGCGGGCATCTCCATGGCCTTCCTTGACGGAGAATGCCACGGATCTGTGGATCCAGCCCTTCGCCGGCGCATACTTGTTGTGGAAGACGAAAAGTGTCCTGGCTTCCCCGTAACGGTTCGAGTACGCGAAGACGTCCTCGTTGACGCTGCCCTCAGGACTGAAGAAGTCGTAAAGGAGGAAGTTCTCGACATCGGCGAAGAAGTGACGCTGGTGGAGCAGGGGGGATATCTCCCGTTCGTGACGTTCGACGAGATGCTGGTTCGGCGTTTCGTCCCAGTATGCCCTGCGGTACTCCATGCCGTACTTCTCCCCGTATCCTTCCACCTGTCCGTGGCCGAACATGGGCAGACCCGGCATCGTGACCATCATGGTACAGATCCCGAAATACTTGTCCCCCGTGCCGAACTGGTCGACCGCCGTCCTCTCGTCGGGGTTGTTCATGAAGTTGACGAAACGGCGGAGTATCTGCGGGTCGAACTCCAGGGTGTTCTTCATGACCTGGCGGTACTTGGAATTTTCCTCGTCGCGAAGCATGTTCATGAAGGCGCTGTTGTAGACGCGATGCATCCCGAGCGTCCGGACGAAGTACCCTTCCAGCAGCCAGAATGCCTCAGCGAGCAGGAGTGTATCCGGCGCCTCCACGGCGACACGGTCCACGACTTCGCGCCAGAACTCGGCGGGCATGGCCTTCGAGAAATCCTCATAGGTCAGGCTGTGCTCCGTCCGGGTCGGTATGGCCCCGCCCGTGCCCGGTTCGGGAAACCAGAGCCTCTGGTAGTGCTTCTTTGTAAGCGTCATGGCGGCGTCGAAACGGATGACGGGAAACTCCCGGGCTACGTGGATGATGGTGCGGATCATCGCCTCGCGCACCTCGGGGTTGAGGTAGTTGAGCTGTGCCGTGTCGTTCCAGGGCATGCTCGTCCCGTCATTCCCGTGGTAGACGAATCTCTCATCACCTGTCCAGTTATCACGCCGCTTGAACACTACCGCCGCGTCGGTGCGGTCGTAGTAATGGTCCTCTATCTGGATGGAAACACGGTCGTCGTGGGACAGGTTGGCGCCGCCGAAGGAATACCAGGGAAAGGGGTTGTGGTCTACGGAGATGAACCAGTCGGGATGCTCGATGACCCAGCGCGAGTAAATACCGACATGGTTCGGCACCATGTCGCTGGCAAGACGGATGCCTCTTTGCGTGGCCCGCTCTTTGAGTTGGAGGAAGGCCTCCTCGCCGCCGAGGTCCCGGGCGATGATATAGTCGTGCAGTGAATAAGCCGAGGGGACCGCCTCGGGGTTGCCGCACATCTGTTTGATGCGCTGCGAGGCGGCACTGCGCTCCCAGACGCCGATGAGCCATATCCCGGTAAAACCCCGTCTTTTGAGGATATCCAGCTCCTCCTCGGGTATCTGATCGAGCTTGTGTATCGGCCGGTCGTAGGATCGCGATAACTGGTCGAGCCAGACGTAGACGTTCTTGGCGATGAGGATGAGCCGCGGCATCCAGTCCCTGTCGGCGCTGAACTTCTCCGGCTCGAATTCCAGCCCGGTGTACCGGTAGACCTGCGCCTTGCCGGGTCCGAGAAAAGGCATCTTCTCCTCTTCCTTGAAAAGGTCGAGGCTCTTGAGCATGCGGGAGATGAACCTGGTGCCCAGGAGGTATCCCCAGCGCTCCATGATGTATTCCAGCTGCCCCGACAGCGAGTGGGGAACGGCGATGGCGGGAGAGCGGAGCAGGTCTATCAGGTTCTGACCTTCCGGGCCGAAGGGAGGTTGAGAGTCGAAAAAGGCCCTCAATTCGGCGATGACCTTCAGGAAGGAGGTCTCTCTCCTCAGGGAAGAGTCATCAAAGAGCTCGGTGAAAGGTGAGAAGGCGGGGTTCATGTTTGCAAGCCAGAGAAGGAGCATCTCCTCGAGCACGATCTGCCGGTTGGGGGTTTCGCCCGTCTGACCGCTGAGGTATTCATCGAGCGTCATCTTCCTCTGATAGACCGCAAGAGGCGGGAATTCGTCGCTGAACTGGCGTATCGCCCTTTCCATTTCCCGGGCGCCAGGCGTGGCCTCGAGGTGGGAAAGTGCGCGGGCCATCACGTCCTTCCCGATGGATTCCGCGTAGACGCTCACCATGTAGTGAAGGATCTCGTCGATAAGGCCCATGGCGATGAGCGCGCCCGCGCGTATGGCGCTCTCGGGGTAGAGGATGAGGTTCCGCTTGTCGTTCATCTTTTGAGCGAAGGTGCGGGCCGCGAGAAAGTTGGTGAATATAACGTTGCCGCTCAAGGCAAAGAGGGAGTCGCTGAAGCGATAGGTGTCCCTGACCTTCCGGGACACATGGAACTCTCTGATGGTCTTTGTCATGATTTCACGCCGGGTTGTCCTTTGTAGAAGGAATGCTAACACAGCCGCACGATTGAGTCAATCAGCGCGTCTTCATTTCCATTTCTTTTTGATGGTTCTGATGTTCTTCTCGATGGCGGTCATGTAAGGGTTTGTCTTTCCGTCGTAATGGTAAGGGATGTATCCTTCCATGGAACCCATCATCTCGAAGCGCTTGAGGGCCACCCGTTCGTAGAATGAAGGTGTCGATCTGATAAGATCGTCGGCGTCGGCATAGAGGGTGGAACCCTTCTTGTGGAGCTTCTCAACCCCTTCAAAGCGATAGGATTCAGCGAACTCGTCGAAGAGAACGGGCAGGGTGTCGATGTAATCGGGGGACGACATCTGACCCAGAAGGTCAGCGGTCCCGAGGGCGCATCCGATGATTCTTTCCTCGTCATTACGGAAGCGGACATTGAGGTCGATGGTGACGCCGGTGCACCGGATGATATTGAGGACGTGGCGCACCCCGGCAACGGGCAGACCTATCTGGCGGAGATAGACGTTGGCGAAGTCGATGCTGCGCTGGACGTGGGTCAGGGTGTACTTTGCCCCCGTGCCTTCATCGTCACCGATCTCCCTGATATATCCCGTATCGTGAAGAAGGACCGCTATGGTCCCGTAAGCGAAGAAATCCTCCGAGACCTTCGGGGAGGCTCCGCTCTTGTTCCAGCCGCTGACGATCTCCACGAAGGGCGGCACGGTCTGCATGGTGTGGTAGAGGTCGTGGTACTGCGTGTCGCACCGGTGATAACCGGGCCAGTTGCCGTTAAAAAGGTCGACGATGTCCCTGAAGACCCGTGAGATAAGGGGAATGCCATGGTTGTCGTAGTTCTCGTCATGGACCTTTCCGATATGCGTGAGGATATTCCCGGGCGTCAGCTCCTTCCTCGAGAATACAGACATGGTATTATCTCCTGCGCAAGAGTCTTCGATAGTAGTTCTTAAAGACTATACCATAGACGGCGATTGTCAATAAAGCGCTGATGATAAGGGAGAGAAGAAGGCTTCCCGGCAGGAGCCGGCGTGTAATGATGACAAGAAGGGTAAGGAGTATGCCCGCAAGAAGGGACTTGATGATGTCCCGCACGGCGGGGCGGGCCAGCCTGTACCCTGTCCTGTGCCTCAAGATGACGTAGAGGAAGAGGAAATTGTAGAGGGACACGATGGACGTGGCCAGGGAGATCCCGAGGTTCTTGAGAGGGACCATGAGGATGGACGCGATGATGGCGTTGAGCACGATTGATGTGATACCGATGAGGGCCGGCGTTTTCATGTCGTGCATGGCGTTGAATATCCTCACGAAGGAGATGGAAAGGGCGTAGAAGACAAGCCCCGCGCTGTAGCCGAAAAGGGCCCGGTTCGTCATTGCCGTGTCCGTCGCGGTGAAGGCCCCGCGCTCGTAGAGGAGCTTGACGCACAGGTCGCCCGTGGTGCACAGCAGTATGGTCGCCGGGATCAGGGTCACGCAGATAAGGACGACGGAGCTGTCTATGTGGGCCCTGAAATCGCCCATCTCCCTGTCATGGAAGAGCTTCGAGAGCTTCGAGAACATCACCGTGTACACGGGGACGGCGAAGAGGCTGAAGGGGAGGATGAATATCCTGAAGGCATAGGAAAGGGATGCGACCTCGCCGTGGGGGAGGTATGAGGCTATGATCCTCCCGACGAAGCTGTTGATGGGCACGATGGACGTCGCGATGAGGGCACCCGTGAAAAGACGTTTGGCCGTGGCAACGGCTGGGTGGCCGAGATCGAGAGAAAAGTGATATCGGATGCCTAATTTCCTGAGATAGGGATACTGCATGACGATCTGCAGGAGGGCCCCCACGCTGACGCCTATGGCTAGGCTGTAGATGCCGAGCTTTTTTGCCAGGAGGACCGCCGAGGCGATGAAGAAGAGGTTCCAGAGTATTCCCGACAGCTCGGGGGCGGCGAAGTGTTCCTTCGCGTTGAGGAACGCCTTCATGACGGAAAGGACCGTGTGGAAGGCGATGACGGGTATCATGATGAGAAAGAGGTTGTTTGTGATCGCTCTTGCCTCCTCCGTGAACCCGGGGGCGATCATCCGCACGACGGTGCCGCTGAAGAGGAAGAACAGGAGGGAGACGAAGAGAGTCAGGACCACGGAGATGTTTATGAAGGTCGAGTATATGCGGGAGTACTCCTCGCGGTCATCGAGATACTTCGTGCACACGGGGATAAGGAAGGCGCTTGTCGCCCCGGAGAAGAAGAGCGTCTGGATAAGCTCGGGAAAATTGAAGGCCACGATGAAGGCGTCGACGAGCAGGGTGGCCCCGAAGAGGTACGCCTGTATCGCCTCGCGGACATAGCCGAGCGGTCTTGAGACGAGTGTTATGATGGTGATGACGGAACCTTTGCGGATGATGTCCAGCGCCGGGTTCCGGCGGGAGGGTTCAGATGCTTTCTGTTCCAATGTTTCGTCTCTTGACGATCTTGCGGAGCTTGTTGAGGGCCTTCTGCTCGATCTGGCGTATACGTTCGCGCGTGACGCCGAAGGTCTTGCCGATGGATTCAAGGGTCTGTGGTTCGTCTCCGTCAAGGCCGAAACGCAGCATGATGACCTTCCTCTCGTCGGAGGCAAGGGTGTCGAGCCACGAGGCCACCTCTTCCATGCGCCTCGTGTGTTCCAGGATGGAAAGCGGCTCTTCGTTGTCGGGGTTGGGAATGACCTCCTCGAGGGTGAGCTTCGAGTTCTCGTCGATGTAGCTTTCGAGGGAGTATGTCTTTATCGCCATGGTGAAGAGGTTTCTGACGAAGTCGATGCGGTACCCCGATTCCGTGGAGATCTCCTCCAGCGAAGGCTCCCGACCCGTCTTCTCAACGGCGGCGCTGATGATCTTCGATATCCGGTTCACCCGGGATGAGACGTGGACGGGCAAACGTATCGTCCGGGAATGGTTCGCTATCGACCGCTCGATGGACTGCTTTATCCACCACGTTGCATACGTGGAGAAGCGGCACTCCTTCGCCAGGTCGAATTTTTCCACCGCCTTGATGAGACCTATGTTGCCCTCCTCGATGAGGTCGAGGAGGCTCATTCCCTGGTTGACGTACCGGCGGGCGATCTTCACCACGAGGCGCAGGTTGGCCTCTATCATCTTCCTGCGGGCCTCCGGGTTCCCCTCCGCCACCATGCGGGCATACATTTTCTCTTCTTCGACGGATATGACGGGCAGTTTGCGCAGGTCCCTCATGTACAAACGCTCCACCTCGATATCGTCGTAGCGGGCAAATTCCGCCGTGTCTCTTTCCCCGTTCATTCTCTCCATCCCTGCTCACCGATGAGCTTCACGAACCTGCAGCCGCCGTAATTCTCTTCTGTATAACTGTCTTTGGCCTCACGGGTGAAGATGATGAGGTCCTGGGAGAACTCGTTACCAATGGGAATGACAAGCCTGCCGCCGATGGCGAGCTGTTCGAGCAGGGCCGCGGGAGGGTGGGGGGCGGCGGCTGTCACGATGATCCCGTCATAGGGGCTGTGCTCCTTCCAGCCGAGAGTGCCGTCGCCGATGTGGATGATGACGTTAGTGTACTTGAGCTGGTCGAATATCTTTCGCGCCCTTTTCGCTATGGCCGGTATGCGCTCTATGGTGTAGACCATGTCGGCAACCTCCGCGAGGATGGCGCACTGATACCCCGATCCGGTGCCGATCTCGAGGACCTTTTCCTTGCCGGTGAGACGGAGGAGCTCCGTCATGAGGGCCACGATGTAGGGCTGCGAGATGGTCTGCTTCTCTCCGATGGGAAGAGGGTGGTCCTCGTACGCCTCGGGCCAGAGGGCCTCATCGACGAACAGATGTCTCGGGACCTTCAGCATCGCGTTGATGACGCGCCTGTCCGTCACCCCCCGGGCGACGATCTGCGTCTCCACCATCAACTGCCGCTTGCTCTGATATTGGTTCATCATAGGGAAAGTTCTTTTGCCCTCTGCGCGGCCTTTTCTATGGCCTCGATGACGCTTCCCCTGAAAGCCTTGTCCTCAAGAGCGGCCAGACCGCTGATGGTGGTGCCGCCCGGCGATGTTATCATTTCGCGCATCAGTGCGGGATGGATGTTCTCTTCCTCAAGCATGGCGATAGTCCCTTTGATGACCTGAAGGGAAATGGCCTTCGCCTTGTCCCTGGGAATGCCTGCCTTGACGCCGCCGTCGATCATCGCCTCCAGGAAGAGAAGAAAGAACGCGGGGCTGCTGGCCCCGAGGGAGGTGACGGCGTCCATCAGTTCTTCTCCCACATCGACGGTAAGACCCGCGGAGGAAAAGAGGTCCTTCACCTCCGAGACTTCCTTGGCCGAGACATCCGCGCCTGCCGCCACGCCTATGACACCCTGGCCGACCTTGACGGCGATATTCGGCATCATCCTGATGACCTTCACCGACCTGCCCGCGAGCGCAATGATGTTCGCCATGGTCACGCCGGCCATGATGGAGACGAGGACCTTCGACCCGTCCATGGAGGAGGCAACGTCGGGAAGTACCTTTCGGGCATCCTGGGGTTTGACGGCAACCACGACAAGATCGGACCTCTTCGTGAGCTCCGAGACTTTCTTGACGTCCTTGACGGCGTAAGTCTTTCCGATAGAGAGCGCGCGGTCTTTCTTCGTCTCGACAAAGCAAAGATCGTCCTTCTTCACCCCCTTCTGCATGAGGGCCCTGAGGACAGACTCCCCCATGTTCCCCACACCCACGATGCCTACCTTGTCCATGGCTTCCTCCTTGTACCTTATAACAGAACAACGCCCCAAATTAAAGTCAAAACTGCGTTTGCGGGACGGCAGCGGTCGTTGGTGGCATCGCGTGGTGGAGACGAATTCGGCTAATAGGGAACAACACAGACCAGATTGGTCACTTTCAACTGACCCGCTTGAATTGTCTCCACAATCATAGTGACATTCGTTGGGAGGTGATGCCATGAAGTTCATAGGAGTGAGGGAATTCAAACAGGATGCAGCGAAATATTTGAACGAGGGCGAAGAGATCGTCGTGATGAAACGGAAGAAGCCGATAGCCCGGCTTGTTCCAGTAAGGGAGCAGACTGTGGAGATAATAATACTCGAGATAGGAAGGGTATTGAATGATGCGGGGATCTCCCGGGAAGAGGCGCTCAAGGCACTTGACCTGGCTAGAAAGGAGGTCTATGGTTGGGGAACAGCTTGCGTTCGTCCGGGAAAAGATCGATGAACTCATCGGGGCGGCAACCCTCGTAAACGTATCGGCACGCATCGTTCTATCGAGGGACGCGAAGGACGACCATTACCTCTCATTATGCAGGGAGATCGAAGCCGAATTCCTCATAACCGGTGATAAGGACCTGCTGGATATCCCAACGAGCCAACTCGGAAAGAAAGGCATCAAGACCCGCATCGTGAATCCGCATCGGTTTCTGGAGGAGGAAACGCCGGGGGTGGGGTAGAGACGGTTCAAGGGTTCAAGAGTTCAAGAGTTCCAGGACAAGAGGCTGGGACCGAAGAATACATCAATGGGCCGGGACATCAGTGAGTGCACCACCGGGTACAGGGAGAGGTTGGAGCATTTTGACATTTCAATCACCTCACCTTCGAGGCCTGAAGACATACAGTTCCATTGCCGATGTCAAACAGGGGCTGAAGACGTATTTCGAACGCTACAACTCACGGCGGCGCCATCAGGGTCTTGGCTACAGGACGCCCGGTGAGGCTTACTTGGCCACGTTGCCGGAGGCGAGAGAAGTAGTATGAAACTTGAAGCGGCCAAACCACTTAAAAACCCTAGGGGGTTGCCTGAAAGATGCTGACCGACTCAGATGGTTCCATGAAAGTTCGCTCAGCATGAGAAGAATCTCTCAAACCTCTTCCGGGAATGTGCAACCTGACCATTCGCAGTCATCTCCGTAACATGTCTCCTGGCGATGCTTTCGGGAGCGTATTTCCCCCTTCATCATCCTTCGCGCCATCATGGCGGCAATACGGACAAAACTCAAAAGTGAGCATCGTCTGCGATAGCGCGCTCAAACGAGTTTGCTTCATAATTCTGAGCATTGGTCTCTTGCGACACACCGGACACTTAATCAGGAACATCAGTATGACGAAACCCAACAGGCCCACAACCATGATCAGGTTGGGCCACCACTCAACTGTGGCTAAACCAATAACACGGAGCAATAACAGGACGGCAGCTATGAGAATTAGGACCATGGAGGTCCAGAACCTTCCCAGCTGTCCTGTTCGTTTTAGCCATGATCTTTTTTCAACTCTCATCAGCATATCGAGATGCTCTTCATCTGAGTAGCTCAGGCGCAGCTTCCACATACGATCCAACGTAAAGACCAAGGTTAAACGCCGCATATCCCGCGACAGCTGACACGGCTACGTTCAATCCCATAGATACCGCTGTTCCGGTTGCACCCAAAGTCGCCAATCCCCTGAAGCCAGCCATATTACGGCTAAGTAATGATCTCAGTCCTTGGCCCGGTGGAACAGTACCGATTTCCTTTGCCACTTGCTGCGGAACCGTTGTCCCCGTGGTCAATTTACTTATCGGACCTATCAAAAGCTTCACGCCCCTGCCAATGAGTGAGCCAAAGAACTCGTCCGTGTCCTGTCGATTTTGCTTTGCCCTTGCTATGAAATGCGCATAGTCATTAAATATCTCCGCATACCCTGCCGTAAGGGCACCCTGTTTGAATCCCTCACCAAAACTGCCTCCGTAAATCTCGGAGCCGATGCCGCCGACCACACCACCCACCACCGACCGTCCGATGAGCTGGAAAGCAGGGTCCCATCCCTTCATGTATCCCCCGGCAAAGGTACCGGCAAACCCCGATATTCCCCCGACGAGCATACCGGGACCGATGTCCTGTCCCGTGATCGCCGCCCCGATTCCTCCGCCCGCAGCCCCTGTGACTGCATGTGCGTACGGATTGCCCGGACAAACCTCTCCTGCACCATAGAAGAGTCCGGCCTGCACAGCGCTTGCGAGCGCAGCGTTGGCATCCCCGGTTATTCCATACCTTACAAGTCCCACCGCAATTCCTGCTCCGATGGGACCGCCAATGCACGCCCCTATCGCTCCTGCCGTGATCTCGGCCGCCGGTTGCCAGACCGCATCCCCCACATCGCTGAAGAAATCCCCTATATCATCAAAGAAATCCCCCAGCGACCAGTGTCCGCTCGGATCAACATATACTAACGGATTATTAACACAATAGCTATACCTGTTGAACGCCTGAAGGTTCCCCGGCTCGGGTATTATGGAGTCAGCCGATATGAACCTCCCCAGGAGAGGATCGTAGAGGCGGGCCTTGTAGTTGTAGAGACCCGTCTCGTCATCGTCCTCCTGGTCCGTGAACGTGTAGTTCACGTCGGGGAAGGAGCCGTCGAGGTCCTGCCTTATCCGGTAGCTCCCGAAGGGGAGGTACTCTATCGTCTCCTTCACGGTCCCCGTACTGTCCGTTATGACAGAGGCGGACCCGAGGTGGTTGCCGTGCCGGAGATAAGTGTATGGACGGGGTGATGGGATAGTTCTGAGCGGGAAGCGACTTCTCAGGAATCAATAGATGGGCGAGTTCCGCTTCATGCGTGCTTTCCGCTTGTCTAATAAGACCTTTTGCGATAGATTAGATTTGATGCGGTAATGGGGAACCCTATGAGAGACCTCGAACAGATCAAGAAGATCCTGAAAGACCACAAAGATATACTCAGACAGAGATACTCTGTGGACGACATCGCTATTTTTGGTTCCTACGTCAGGGAGGAACAGTCAATCGAAAGCGATGTCGATATACTCGTCGAGTTTGCGAGGCCTGTCGGGTTCGTCGCGTTCATGAAACTCGAGGGCTACCTCAGCGAACTCATCGGCAGAAAGGTGGACCTCGTCACAAAGAAGGCCCTCAAGCCCAACATGGGCAAGACCATCCTCCAAGAACTCGTCCATGTATAATCAGAGACAGTCCGTCGATTACCTCAATGACATCCTGGAGTCGATCCAGGACATCAGGGTCTTCACGAAAAACATGACCTACGAGGATTTTGCAGAGGACCGCAAAACCCTTAAGGCGGTCATCCGGTGCTTCGAGGTCATTGCTGAGGCAACAAAGGCCCTGCCGCCAGACATCAAGGGTCGGCATCCTGAGATACCATGGGTTGAGATAGTGGGCATGAGGAACAAGCTCATCCATGAGTATTTTGGTGTAGATACTGAGATCTTGTGGCAGTCAATACAGGAAGATATCGGACCCCTCGAATCCACGGTTGGAATGATACTGGCGGAACAGGATTGACCGCACGATCCGATTGCCAAGCACCACTGACCTGCAACCCATCACCTGTTATCTGGAGAAATGCCCAGAGTCCCGAAGGTGTGCGATCGCACGATAGAGCGAAAAGATCCCCGCAACCAGCTCTAATTAAGGAACAACACGCCAAGGATGGTCTCTTCTTAGACGTGCCATGGCGCCACACGGGCGTTCCATGGCAACTGCATGCAGGGGTGAGGACGTCTCTGCTGTGAGAGTCTCCTTTAAGGTCAATCAGAGACTTCCCAAATAAAAGATCAAGAACACTATCAGCAGAACGGCACCGGCCAAATACCAAACGGTCCATTTACTCTCAAACTCGCCCCCATAGACTTCGACATTCTCGGCTCGTCGGAATTGCAGAAAGAAGGACAACGCGGGAATCAAGGGAACGAATGAGAGAACGCCAACAGATATCGCTCCGAATGTGGATGTGGTACTGATCATGGTGGCAACGAAAAGCAACGACTGGGCGACCAAAACCCAGAGAAATCCATACCTCCAGGCCCTGTTCCTCACAATCACGAGAATGACAACACTGCCAATCAACCAAGCGCCCAATGAAACTAGCCGATGTTCAATGCCCGTGTTTCCTTGTCTCCATACCAACGACACGAAGCGATGAACTTGAGAAAGAATGCCCCATATGATGGCCAACCAGAACCAACGTGTGTTGCTGCGAATATACTGCTTCATCTGAAATCCTCTATTGAAGGCCATTTGTATTCTCTCGTGGCCTCTTGTCTGCACCTGGACACAATGTTGCTCGCTTCTATAACCATACACGTAGCTGCGACCAAAGCAACGGCCGGATGCTTGCTAACCATTAGAGCACCAAAGGCTATTGGCATCGGGCCCGAGACCATCTCCGAAGCCACGCACGATTGGTATGCCGTCTTATCAATCTCGTAGTAGTAACCCGGTCTTGGCGGCCTGGCAGGAGAAGTCGTTGCCTTCTTCTCTTCCGTTGGTGTGATGGATGGCTTGTTCAATATCCCAAACCATTCTCTAATCCTCTTCCCACCCTTATTGAATATGTACCCATACCCTGCGGCCATTGCCCCCTGTTCGAACCCCTCTCCAAAGCTCCCGCCATACAGTTCCGCTGCTACTCCTCCCGTGATCCCTCCTATGGCTGCGTGTTCGACAAGTCCTATACCAAAATCAACGTATGAATTGCCTGTAAGATTACCCGGTATATAGCCCCCCAGTCCTTTCGCTACACCGGCGGATATCCCTCCCACCAGTGCACCCATAGCTACGTCGCCTCCCGTGATGGCGGCGTTGATACCTCCCGATACACCACCGGCGGCCACGTGAATAGCCGATCTGGCAACCACACCCGCCAACGACTGCGAGGTAAGCCCGTAGGCCCCGATTATCCCGCCCGCCGCATAGAAGCAAGCCGCACTTACGGCGCCGGTCAGGGCACCTGTGGCGATATCGCCCCCGGTTATTGCCGCGTACGATGCCCCCGCCGCGGCACCGATGGCCACGGCTACGCCTATAACGATCAGGTCGTCAATCCCAAAAAGATGTCCGCTCGGATCAACATATACTAACGGATTATTGACACAATAGCTATACCTGTTGAACGCCTGGAGGTTCCCCGGTTCGGGTACTATGGAGTCAGCCGATATGAACCTCCCCAGGAGGGGATCGTAGAGGCGGGCCCTGTAGTTGTAGAGACCCGTCTCGTCATCGTCCTCCTGGTCCGCGAACGTGTAGTTCACATTGGGGAAGGAGCCGTCGAGGTCCTGCCTCACACGGTAGCTCCCGAAGGAGAGGTACTTTATTGCACGGGTGAGGGGACCCGCCGAGAATGCGCTGACCGGAAGGTTTTTCGGTACCGTCAAGCAGGAGGAGATTCACATTGTCGGCAGCTATCCCGACGAGGCATCAGCCCGGTATAAGATCGGCAAATACATCGACCATTAAAGCACCCAAAGACCCCACCAGGGTCTGTGGAACTTCCCCCTGCACCACATCCACGAGGTGAACAACAACACTCTCATCCTGGAAGAACTGGAGGATTTATCTAATTCAGAAAAGACTGGACATCTCAAAAACAGGGGATATACTATGGGCATGCCGAGAAGATCGAGACTAACGCTGCGACCTCTGCAATTGGATAACGAGACAATAGGGCAGAGGCTTGCGCGATTGAGGAAGGAACGAGGCTGTACTCAGGCAGAAGCGTCTGAGAAGATAGGGATAATTCAGGCGCTGATTTTAGACTATGAAAGGGATAAGGTGCGTCTTCATGCCGGAATGGCGATTCGATTTACCCAAGCCCTGGAAGTAACAACTGATGAACTGCTGGGTGTGAAGGGCGATAAAAACGCCAGCGAGGGGGTGACAGGCTTAAGACTCCCGCGAAGAACCAGGAAGATCGAGGAACTTCCCCCGAACCAGCAGAAGACATTACTCAAAACGATGGATACCCTTTAAAAGGGGGCAGAGAGGTCGGCATTATGGCGCAACTGGACCGTATTACCATTGACCCTGAGATATGCTTGGGACAGCCAACAATCCGGGGTATGAGGATAACCGTTTCCGTTATTTTGAAGCAGGTTGCAGCAGGCATGTCCGCAAAAGAGATTGTCGAAGCGTATCCTGAGCTTGAAAAGGAAGACATCAACCAGGCCTTGCGGTATGCCGCCTGGCTCTCTTCTGAGAAAGCAAAGCCTCTCCCCATAAAAGGGGCGGCGGGTGCCTGAGCTCTCTTTTCTTGCGGATATGAACATATCTCCCTTGACCGTCACCGATTTGAGAGGGCGCGGCTGGAACGTCGTGCGGGTTTCTGATGTCATGGACAAAGCGACAAGAGACCTTGACCTGCTGGAGTACGCCCGCTGGCGTGATATGGTGATCATCACGCAGGATCTTGATTTCTCCATGCTGCTTGCGGTCAGGGGCTATGAGAAGCCGAGCCTCATTAATATCCGGCTAGAAGAGGCAAAGCCGGAGCACGTCACAAGCCGCATCGCCGACGCGGTGGCGGAACTGGAAGAGGAGTTGGCAAAAGGCGTGGTCGTGACGATCGATGAGAATTCCGTCCGTTATCGGCATCTTCCGATAATCACCCCGGCATCCGAGAGGTAGCCTCCGCTTCATCATCCAAGGGAAATTGCCAGGGCCATCAAGCACTGATGGAGGCAACAATGAGTATTGCGGAGCAGTATTTCAAGAAACAGCTGAAGTCGGGCGAGTTCAGGCGGTCATATTTGGAGGAGAAAAGAAGACCTGACATCGAGTACCGTCTGGAGGAACCAAAGAAGGACATCCGGACACGCAAGAGTCCCGATGAACTGATCGAGAAGGCGGAGGACATAAAAAAGCTCGTGATGGGGGTACAGCCCTGATTACATCATGAGGTTCTTTCGGAGGGGATCGAAAGGACCTCATGATCTCCGTCAGTAACATCTATCTCCTTCAAGCTTATAGCTGACAATTATTCCCTGCTGGTTCACCTCCCAATATATGAGACACTCCTTCCTGACCGGCTCTATGTATACTGCGTTCCCGTTGTCGAGCCGACGGAGAGTCTCACGCCAGCCGATACGTGATGCATATGAGTTTGGATCGCGAACCAGCGCTTCACGTTCTGCAATGGGATGCCCTATCCAACTCGTTGCAGCCTCACTAACCGGTGCAATCTGAGAAAGACAACCGCTGAGCAATAGGGTCAGGAAAACTACCAATACAAAAAGCTGTTTCATGGCCTCGATGCCACCTCTAGTTGTTCCATGGCCGGCAGAAGCAGTGCATCATGCCTGTCGGTGTCGCCAGATTGAGTTTTGTCTTCTCTTCGAGGCAGGCCCGGCAGAATTCGTCGGCATTGAGCCGTTCCTTGGAGTGTTTCCCACCGGTCACTAGCGGTAGACATCCTTCCGGTCACCGACAGCGACAATCTCTATCCTATTCCTCTTGTCATCGACAAGATAGAGCACCCGATAACTGCCGACCCTTATCCGGTAGCCTTCGCGACCATGAAGCTTCTTGGCATTGCGGGGGAAAGGATTCTCTCTTAACGAAAGGAGCACCTCAACAATCTTCTCGTGCACCTTTGAAGGTAACCCCTCCAGTTCCTTCTCTGCCGATCTCTTCAGGTAAACGGCATACATCGTCAACCTTTCTTCCGCCTGGACAGATACTCCTCCAAAGGCCGCGACGGCTCCTTGCGACGCTGCTCAATCACTGCGATGTCCATCAGGTCTTCCCGGAACTCCTTATCGCTGAGCATCTTGTCGACCACCGCCTCTCTGACCTTCTTCGGCAGGGCCCGGAATGCCGTCATGAATACTTCGGACGTCGCGTCTACCGTGGTCATTATGGATACCTCCTCGCAGGGACCAACGCCGCTGTCCCTTCATTCTTTTCTGCCAGCATATCGAAGTAGATAATACCATACTTTTTGTCTAAGACTCTACCTGTCTCTCAAGCGGAGTACCGCGGATCTTCACGTTCTATCCTCCCATACGCAAGCATTAGCCCTGACGGCCGAGTCCATGGCTCCGGGCCAGAACGCCTACACCCGGTCCTGCTCCTATGACCGCATCGGGAACATCACCTACAAGTCCGACGTGGGGTCCTACGCTTACACGTACAACAACCAGCCCCACGCCGTGCGCACCGCGGGGGCCGTCTCCCTCCAGTACGACCTTGCCGGGAACATGACCCAGAAGGTGTCGAACGGGGTGACCCTCGGCATCACATGGAACGCGGACAACAAACCCACCCTCATCACGAGGAACGGCTCCGACTACATCCAGTACACCTACGACGGCATGGGAAACAGGGTGCGGAAGGTGAACCTCGCGACGGGGTTCGTCACCCGCTATTACGGGGAGGTCTACGAGGAGAGGGGGACAACGGGTGTCATCCACCTCTTCGCCAACACCACCCGGATCGCCTCGGTGAGGACCGACGGGACCATCCAGTACTACCACGGCAACCACCTCGGGTCCGCCTCTGTCATAACGGACAGTACGGGGACGGTGAAGGAGACGATGGAGTACCTCCCCTTCGGGGGCTACCGTGTGAGGCAGGACCTTGACGGCTCCTTCCCCGACGTGAACTACACGTTCACGGACCAGGAGGACGATGACGAGACGGGTCTCTACAACTACAGGGCCCGCCTCTACGATCCCCTCCTGGGGAGGTTCATATCGGCTGACTCCATAGTACCGGAGCCGGGGAACCTCCAGGCGTTCAACAGGTATAGCTATTGTGTTAATAATCCGTTAGTATATACGGATCCGAGCGGACATGATTTTGGCCTGACGGCCTTTATTGTTACTGTCGTTATTGGGGCTGCTATTGGAGCTGGGGTTGCGGCAGCTACAGGCGGCGATATCGCCACAGGCGCCCTGACAGGGGCTGTTAGCGCTGCAGCCTTTTACGGAGCAGGTACACTAATTGAAGGGATAAGGGTAAGCGGTTCCATGGCAGCGGTAACTGAAGCGGGGGCTATAAGTGAGCACGCGATGGCGGCCGCATATCAACAGAGTGTGAGTTCTTTGGGCGCTGCGAGCATTCATGCGGGTGCCGGAGCCCTCGCAGGCGGAGTTAATGCGGCCATCACTAGTGATGATGTTGCGAAGGGGGCGGCCGTTGGCGGTATATCAAGCGGCCTAGGCACTCTCTCTGGAGGCATGATACGGGACGATTTCGGGTCACAGCTCGTGGGTCGCTCACTGATTGGCGGGGTAAGCGGAGGAATTTCTTCAACGATTTACGGTGGTAGCTTCGGGGCAGGCTTTCGACAAGGGGCTATGATGGCAGGCTTTGCCGTCTTGTTCAACGAGGGTGCGGACCGAGCTTGGCTAGTGATTCAGGCTGGCGGTGATTTTGCCACTCCAGTGAGAGGCGCCGGCGGAGGCGCTACGGGATTTTTCAGAGGTGATGAATCAGCTCAACTTTCTGCCTCGGCAAACTCCAATATTGGTTTAGGCGGTAGCAAAGGTCCCAGTTTCGGTCTCGTGTACACCGACGATCCCGGCAATATCGTCGGGTCCCTTAATGTTTGTGCAGTCGTATGTGTTTCTATTCAATTCTCCAAAAGTGGTTGGCCGGTCGGTGCTACAGTTGGCCGAGGTGGGGCAGGAGCATGGTGGTCCCACCCCTTGGTCAGTGAAACCATAGAATGGGAATGATCGAGGCTTACAGATGACTCACTCCACCAAGAAGTTGATATCCATCCCTAGAGCTTCTTTCTTTGAAATTGAGACCCGTCTTACGGTAGATGCTGTTAAAAAAATCCTTGAAGCAAGTTTGGCGAAGACACACTCCTTCAATCCCTTTTATGTGCCTTTGGATGATGCCTTTGTCGGCGAAGTATATGCATCGGGGTTCGATGTAAAACTGGATGTTTGGTATAACCGTGGTTTTAATCCTGTGTTTCACGGCTTCTTCAGGAAAACGGGCAAGGGCGTAACAGTTCAAGTGAAGGCTTCCAGTGAATTAGCCACGTTCGGCGCAGTCTTTGGATGGTTGTGCTCTACAGTGACGCTAGTCGCTGCATTTATCAATCTCTTTCATCAGAATTTTCATTCAGCTGGAATAGCATTTTGTGTTGGTGTCGGCATTTTGGCTATGACCGTTCTTTCGGTGCGGGTCTATGATCGGACAATTCGTAAGGGGCAGGAAGAACTCATTTCTATGCTGCAAGCTAAGGATAGCCGCAATGCGGCCGGGAAGGGAGAAGGCAGTGGAATCTTAATAGATTAGGAAACTTGCGTTGTTCAAGGATCATTGAAGAATGGCTTAATTTCTTAGGATGTCCGCTAGTTGCTCCTGACTGGAATATACTACGATATGAGAGGTCTTGGTTCCTGAAGGATAAGAATCGTCGTCGGAGGTTTGGAAGCAGATGGGAAAATATTCGGACATCACACAAGACTGGATTGGGAAATCCTCGATGCTCTATCCGATGATTATGAGTGTATAGAACATGTTACGCAGTTGATCAACGATTTCTCGGACATGTCCATAAACCAATCGGATGTATTGGATAGGCTGGAGTATCTCCATCAACACCATTACGTTTTTCTACTACTGAATGAAGTATTTGACAAAGCAAAGATGAGCGAGGAGATTCTTGGGAGAACCCAGAATCGACGCTATTGGTTCGGGCGGACTGAGGCAGGTTACTCTGCCTGGAAGGAATTCGCAAATAAATATACCGGATAGGAGAATAGGCAACGTGAAGTTGGTGCAAAGGGGGATGCCTTCATCGGATAGGGGGCTGCATTGCTTCGATGGTGTCAGTATTGCCTGCTGTCATTTTTCAAGATAATTCACCCACCCCCTTTTCAGGTTAATTCACCCGGGAGCGGCGCAATATCCTCAGTCTTCTACCATGACCATTTCCCCATGTTCAATTCTTTTCGGTTGTCCTTTTTGTT
>Ga0334885_1001525_pt1 | contig 27772 bp, 20 predicted proteins | sample GraSluR1_MG_8_FD_207233 | JGI IMG/M metagenome (GOLD analysis project Ga0334885, IMG submission 207233) | Sludge microbial communities from methane-producing bioreactor in Wageningen University, Netherlands - Granular Sludge_31_05-R1 | ecosystem: Engineered > Bioreactor > Anaerobic >...
GATAAGCTCATCCGGAGCTTTCGACGGCGGCCGACCTCCATGTCGGCCGGCCTGCTCCAACCCTTGTTTCAGCGACCCTTTTATCTACTCGCTTTATGTTTGCGACAGGTGAACAGTAATTAATACGTACTGCCGGTTCAACTGAATAACATAAGGGGCATCCTGGCTTCAGCGGCAATACAGGCAGCTCACTTTAATGTCGTTCAGCCACTCAGCAAGGGGTTCCTTCTGGTGCAGATCAATATGGTATAGCCCCTGCTTCATCTGTAGTATTCTATCAGTACATTTAACCCCTGGAAAAGTAATTCCACAGTTGCTGCCTGTAACCTTAAGCGAACATAAAGCGAGTGCTGGCAGGTGCCGGTGAAGTGAGGCCGTGAGCAGACCGGCCGACACGGAGGTCGGCCGCTGAGTGCTGAGCCACGGATGGCGAATCACGAAGAAAGTCCAGGCGAGGGGCAGAAACTGAACCGCGGCAATGACGCGCAGAGCGACCCGTGAGCAGAGGTTACTGCAGCAACACAAGTAAACCCGCTTGCTGAGTGCTTCACTCATGATCGTTGCGCGCCTGATTGCGGCGCTTCACCCGCAGGCCTGCGCCAGGGCAACCTCGCAATGAGCTCCTCCTAAGCTCTTGCTCGGCTTCAGACCTCCATGTCTGAAGTCCCGCTCCGGCCTTTGCTTCAGCGGCAATACAGGCAGCTCTCTTTAATGTCGTTCAGCCACTCAGCAAGGGGTTCCTTCTGCACTCACACACGTAGGTTTCCACCCTTGTTTCAGCTGCTCTTTAGTCTACTCGTTTTATGTTCGCGACAGGTGAGCAGTAATTAACACGAACTGTAGGTTCAATTTATTTGTATGGGTTACCAACACAATATTATGAACCCCTGAAGAAGATAGTAATTAGTTGCTGCCTGTAACCTTAAGCGAACATAAAGCGAGTGCAGGCAGGTGCCGGTGAAGTGAGGCCGTGAGCAGACCGGCCGACACGGAGGTCGGCCGCTGAGTGCTGAGCCACGGACGGCGAATCACGAAGAGAGTTAAAGCGAGGGGCTGAAACTGAGCCGCGGCAATGACGCGCAGAGCGACCCGTGAGCAGAGGTTACTGCAGCAACATAACACCCCATTTGCGCGCACCCAGTTCACTGACAGTTTGTTTCCCACAGCTGCCTGTAACCTTAAGCGAACATAAAACGAGCGCAGGTTACCGCAGCAACCCAACTCCATTATGGCCTGGTTTACATAAGCATGAAAAGCTGTATGCCGGCCTATTTATGAAGAACAGACATATAGGTTAAGAAATAATTTAAATATATTGAATTCACTATTTACAACTCATAGAGAAAGATCTATAATAATAAAAGCGACACACGTGTCGCTTTACAAGAAAAGTGATTACCTCATTAAGGTAAGCTGCACATAGATATCAACTTAACTAACGGTTACGAGGAGGCTTTTAATGTCTGCAAAAGGAGAAGAGACAAAGAAAAAAATCCTGGAAAAAGCTGCAGAGTTGTTTGTGCAAAAAGGATACTCGGCAGTGACTATGAAGGATTTATGCGAGGCAACTGGTTTAAGCCGCGGTGGTTTGTACCGTCATTTTAAATCTACCTGTGAAATGATGGCGATGCTGATCAATGAAGAACAGAAAATAGCTGACAATGAATTTAAAGAAGCGATTGCTGAAGGAAAATCAGCTCTCCATATGCTGGATGCCTTTATCATTAGGCACCAGCATTTTCTATTATCATCGACAAGCGCCCTGGAAGCGGCAATTAACCAGTTCGCTCTCTTAGATGAAAACGGAAGAAAAATTAACGAAGAAAGGGTGTGGTCAACGGTTAACAGGACAGCCGAGGTCATCCGGATTGGTCAGAAAGAGGGTGCTTTTATTGATGGAGACCCGGAAAGTATAGCCTGGCACATCGTCTTTTTTATCGGCGGAATCCGTACTCAGACAGTTTTGGAGAAGCCCGGTGCTGACTTTATTAAAACGCAGATTGAGTACATCAGAACATTTCTGCTGAAAAGCAAGTAGCAGGAAATTCTGCTTTATCTGGAGCTTAATCATTTTCATATATACCAGGAGAGCGACCCTTTCGGTTACTATATTTGCCGGGGGCCAGAATTAAAACCTGGAGCAGAAGTTCCCGCATCATCAGCTATATGAACACAATTGCGTTGTAGGGAAAGGATGGAGCTAGTGAAACGGATTATTAATGCTGAACCCTATAAAATTAAGATGGTTGAACCTTTAAGACAAATTACCAGGGAAGAACGGCAAAAGCTGATTGCCGGTGCAGGCTACAACGTTTTCAACCTCAGCTCTGAAGATGTTTATATTGATTTAATTACCGATAGTGGCACTTCGGCTATGAGCCAGTACCAGTGGGCTGCCATGCTTACAGGTGATGAAGCTTATGCCGGTTCAAAAAGTTATTATCACATGCGTGACACTGTCAGGGATATTACCGGCTATGAATATGTTTTGCCGACTCACCAGGGGCGTGGGGCAGATCATATTTTTGCTGAGCTGTTTATCAAGCCCGGCAGTATGATCCCCGGCAATATGCATTTTGACACGATTCGGGGGCACATGGCAATTAAGGGGGGCCAACCTCTTGATCTTGTAATTGATGAAGGGCTGCAGCCGGAATCAAATCATCCTTTTAAAGGTAATCTTGATCCTTTAAAACTGGAAAATGTTTTGAAAGAACATGGACACGAGAAGATTCCCTTTATTCTCTTCACCGTAACCTGCAACAATAACGGCGGTCAGCCGGCTTCCATGGAAAATATCAGGACAATTTCAGAAATTGCTTCAAAGTACAGGGTCCCTCTCTTTTTTGATGTTGCCCGTTTTGCCGAAAACTGTTTCTTCATCCGGGAACGTGAATCCGGCTACCGGGAAAAAGCAATAGTGGAAATTGCCCGGGAAATGTTTTCCTATGGCGATGGTTGCATTATGAGTGCCAAGAAAGATGGATTAGTCAATATTGGTGGTTTTATGGCGATGAGAGACGAGGCGCTTTCCCGGAAAGCGTCGCAGCAATTGATAATCTATGAAGGTTTCCCTACATATGGAGGCATGTCCGGTAGAGATATGGAAGCCCTGGCAGTGGGACTCAGGGAAGTGCTTGAACTGCCCTACCTGCAACACAGGATCGGCCAGGTTGCCCAGCTCGGCCGCAACCTTGTCGAAGAAGGTGTGCCTATTGTGGAACCTGCCGGAGGACATGCAATCTACCTGGATATGAAGCGTTTTCTTCCCCAGATCCCCCGCGATCAATTCCCCGGAATTTCACTGTGTGTTGCTCTTTACGTCGAGGCCGGGGTGAGGGCAGTAGAACTTGGAACGTGTGCCTTTGGTGAAAAAGATCCAAAAACCGGTGAAGTGCTATATCCCGAGCTGGAACTGGTCAGGATGACTATTCCCAGGCGGGTATACACCAACAGTCATATCGAAGTTGTAGCTAAAAGCGTTATAGATCTCTATAAAAACAGGAAGTCTCTCAGGGGTTTCAAGCTGATCTATGAGGCTCCGGTTCTACGTCATTTTACCTGTCGTTTCGAGCCGCTGTAAGCTCTTAAAAATATAATATTGATCGGATAGTTAATACAGATAAAAATGGTCAAACATTCAAGATGCAAAGGAGAATGTATTATGAAATATGATTTTAGTAAGTATGTTGATGTTCCTGGTCCATATTTGTCCGATCCTGCAGGGTTTTTTGTTCCGAAAAAAGCCTGGGTTGAACAGAGGAAATGGGATATTCCCGATGTTTTTGTGGTTAAAGTTGCGCCGGTCGGGGCTTTTATTACCGTTGAAGATAACCCCAATCAAAAGCTGAAAAATGAGGAGATACGTGACGAGGTTTTAGAGTGCATCGAGGCCGGGGCCTGTGCTTTTCACGTGCACGTCAGAGATGAAAAAGGAGATCACTGCCTTGATGTAAAGCATTACCATGATGTGATTGATCCGATTAAAGAAAAATACGGTGATCAGGTGCTCGTTTGCGGCTGTCCCGAGGGTGGGAAAACTATTGAAGAGTCGACTTATCCCCTGGTCGAATTCAGGGGAACCATGGAAACAGCTCCAATTACCGTTACCACAGTCAATCTGACCGGGGAAGTACTGGCTTGCACCAACGCCCAAATGGTCCGGGCTCATGTTGAAATAATGCAGGATGTCGGCTGTATCCCTGAAATTGTCTTGCATAATGTTGGAGATATCTCCCTGGCCAGAAGATGGTTAATCGACACCGGCCTTCTTAAAAAACCTTATTCCTTCAGGATTGCCATGGGTAACCCGGGTTGGGGTTATATAGAAGATCAATTTTCTATGATTGAGCTTCTGCCCTTTGTTTTTAAAGAACTAAAGAAAATTGACCCTGATTGTGCCATCATGGTCGACATGGCCGGAAGAGCCAGTCTGCATATTGTAACCCTGGCCATGCTTCTTGGTGCTTACGGGGCCAGGGTTGGTATGGAGGATTCACTCTATACTTATCCGCATAAAGATGAAAAAATTTCCTCGAACAGGCTGGTTGTTGAAAAAACTGTCGAAATCGCCGAAGCACTGGGCCGTAAAAGGGGAACAGCCGACGATTACAGGCGCTTTATCGGGATTAAGTAGTTTTTTATAAGTGATTTATTTACCAACTGATGGTCTCTGCTACCGCGCTTAATAAGCCGGTTTAAGTCGATTGAAATAAAGGCAGAAAGGAAGTGTTTAATAATTAAAATGGTTTATCCATTATAGCGCTGACTGACGTATGGGTGAACCGACGCTGCTAAAAAATAGTTGAATGGAAACATGTTTAAGTGAATGAAGAGTATAGGGAGGTGTTATTTTGGCTGAGAAGTATGATCTGGTCGTTGTCGGGGCCGGTAACGGAGGCTTGATGGCTGCTTGCCGTGCCTCGTTAATGGGTTTAAAAACCCTTGTTATTGAAAAGCATAATCTTCCCGGTGGATGTGCCACCAGTTTCAGACGCGGGCGTTTCGAATTTGAGGCATCGCTTCACGAGGTAACCGATTTTGGTCAGGGATCGGCCCGCGGCCCGCTTGGTTACCTGTTTGACGAACTGGGAATTGAGCTTGAGTGGCTTTCGATACCCGATGCATACCGTATTGTAGTAGCCGGAGAAAAGGGTATCGAACTTGATGCCACGGTTCCACATGGAAGGGACAAATTTTTTGCTGCCATGGAAGAAAAATGTCCCGGGTGTACCCCTGCCCTTAATCGATTTTTTAACGCCTGTGACGAGATTGATCAGGGATTGATGTACCTTGGTATGAGCCAGGGTAAACCCGATCCGGAAGTAATGCGCACCAAGTATGAAAACTTCACCCGCCTGGCCGGTGCTACAGTTATGGAAGCCTGGAGAGCGCTTGAAATACCCCAGTGCTGTATTGATATTATGAGTGCATATTGGCCTTACCAGGGTGGAGATCTTGAAACCCTTGATGCCGTCCGATATTTTAAAATGCTCCAGGGTTACTATACTGATGGAGCCTATATCCCGAAACTGCGCTCTCACCAAATTTCAACCGCTGTCGAAAAGCGTGCCCGGCAGCTCGGCTGTGATTTCTGGTATAACCGTGAAGTGGTCAGGATTACCACCGATAAAGGGCATATTTCCGGTGTTGTTACCAGCGATGGAGAAACGGTTCAAACTAACCAGGTTATCTCCAATGTTTTTCCCAATGTAGTTTACAGTAGGATGCTTGATGATCCTTCGCTGGTTCCGGAGTATGAATTGAAGAAGGCTAATGCGCGCTCCTTTGGTGGCAGGGGATACACAGCTTTAATTGGGCTGGACAAATCAGCGGAAGAACTGGGTATTAAGGACTACGCCGTTTTTATCAGCACTTCGGCGGACAGCGGGGAGATGTATCGTAACTGTTTTTCCCGTGAGACTAATGATAATTTTGCGGCAACCTGCCTTAACATTGTTAACCCGGCTGCCAGCCCGGAAGGAACCACCCACTTTTGTATTACCTGCTTGTTTACTGCAGAAGGTTGGGATGATGTAACCCCTGAAAACTATTACAAGACCAAGCGCGATTATACCATGAACCTGATCAACAGGTATGAAAACACCATGGGCATTAAGATAAAGGACAGCATTGAAGAAATTGCCATTGCCACGCCGGTAACTTTTGCCCGCTACCTGGGCTCGCCACAGGGAGCGATTTATGGTTATTTTTCCGATCGCTGGGATGGCATGATGGCAAGGCTCTTTTCTGAAGGTATGGAGCAAACGATCCCCGGGTTGAGATTTGTCGGCAGCCATGGAGTGCGTTTGTCCGGGTACCTGCCGACTTATACATCGGGAGATATCGCGGCCAAACAAACAATGGGCGATATTGCGGGAGGTCGAAAATAATGAGTAAAAATATCAGTCAATATCTGGAAAGCCTGGATATACACAACTTTGAGGAAATGATTCCCAGGCGTGTCAGCACGATTAATTCTGCCAGCCCGGAGCTCCCCCAAAGTGAATATAATGCCAACCGGGTAGCGCGGGCCCTGCATCCTGAAGTTCAGTACCTTTCGGTCAGGGAAGTAATTGACCTTAAAGGAGATGTTAAAAACTACCTGCTTGAACCTGCCCCCGGAACAGATACCACGGCCCTGGCTTATTTCCGTGCCGGGCAATATCTGAGTGTGAAACTAAAAATTGGCGAATCTTACCTCACCCGTCCCTATTCAATCAGTTCCTCTCCTGCTGAGGCACTTAAAAACAGGTATGTTCTGACCATAAAACGACTTGATGATGGATTCGCATCACAGTATATTTTTGATCATTGGCAGGTTGGAACCGTGGTGGAGGCATCCGGCCCCCAGGGAGAATTTGTTTACGAGCCACTTCGTGATGCAAATAACCTCGTTGCTCTTGCCGGGGGCAGCGGAATCACTCCCATATATTCATTGGCCCAGGCTATCGCCGATGGTACGGAAGATGCTTTTCTCACCATTCTTTACGGCAGCAGGAAATCAGACGAAGTAATTCTTAAAAAAGAACTGGAGAACCTTGCAGCTATATGCAGTAAAATCAAGGTTGTGCATGTTATCAGCGATGAAGAGGATACGGGAGGATACGAAAAAGGGTTCATAACTGCAGAGTTAATTCAAAAATATGCTCCTGACGGGGATTATTCAATTTTTGTCAGTGGTCCGGCAGCCATGTATAAATTTCTCGATCAAGAGTTGACGAAGCTCGGACTACCCCGTCGCCGTATTCGTTACGAAGTGTTCGGTGAGTATAAAAATCCCGAACAAGATCCTACCTTCCCTGCTGAAGCAGCCGGTAAAACTTTCCGGCTTCAGGTTGATATGCACGGTAGTAAAAAAACTGTTGTGGCAAAAAGCGAAGAGAGCATGCTGGTTGCCATGGAAAGGGCAGGAATTGAGGTTCCCAGCATCTGTCGAAGCGGTGAGTGCGGATTTTGCCGTTCCCGTTTGGTCAGCGGCCGGCACTACATTCCTGGACGGCTGGACTACCGCCGCATGGCTGATGTTGAAAATAACTACATCCATCCCTGCTGTACTTTTGCAACCGGGGACGGTCATATCCGGGTAGCCAGTAACGAGGGAGATATAAAACGGGGCACGCTGGATCAGCGTAAGAAAAAAGTAGGGCTGGTCATGACCCTGATTATGTCCATCATGATGGGTATAGTGGCTACCCTTATTTCCCGCAGTGGTATGCCGCCACAGGCCCTGGCGACAGCTCCTCCCCTGCCGGTTATGATGCTCAGTAATGTCCTGATGTCAGTGGTGGTTGGTATATTAATCTGGTTGATTATTCCTTCTGCCAAATGGGGCGGCGCACTTGTGGCTAAGGCAAAAGCGTTTCCGGGTACATTTAAATTTACAGCCCTGAATTGCCTGCCTATTTCGGCGGTAAATTCGATCATAATCAGCATGGTGGTTAGTTTCATTAACGTCAGCCAAAGCCATGCCCAGATCCCGGCTGGATTTGCCCCACCGCTGGGTGCCATGTGGTTCAGTGCCTGGATCAGGATGCTGCCGCTGATGCTGGTTATTGCCTATATAACAGCAATGATCGTATCGCCGCTGGTGGTCAAATGGGCTAAAATGCCCGCCGGGCCGCCGGCAAAAAAATAGGTTTGCTGCAGTAAATTACCTTGTTTATAAAGATGACAATAAAAAATGAAAGGAGGCGCCTTAATGTTAGCTCCAAACCATTATTTTCCTCCATTTTCGGAAGAGGAATACCAAAGGCGCTATCTCATTCTTAAAGAAGAAATGAAAAAGGCAGATCTAGACTGCCTGGTTATTTACGGTTCGGTATCCCTGGGCGGTAATGATTCAGGCCAGATTAACGCTCAATACCTGTCCAACTATGCCGGAGTTGGTTATACTTATGTCGTTTTCCCGCGTGAAGAAGCGCCAACCCTGCACATTAATGTGCCGCTGCATGCCCAGAATGCCCGGGATATTGGTTACATCCAGGATGTCCGGGGTGGAAGTTATATCGAAATTTCAGTCTGTGAAAGGCTTAACGAATTGGATTTAAAAAAAGGCAATATCGGTATTGTTGGTCCGGGGGTTACTCATTTCATGCCCTGTACTCTACCCTATGAGCATTATATTCGCTTACTCGATCAATTCCCCGATGCGCAGTTTATTAATGTAAGTGAGTGGTATGAAAGTATCCGTGCCATTAAAAGTGAGGAAGAAATAAAACTAATCGAAAAAGCAGCTGCTCTGAACGACCTTTGCCATGAAGAAGTTGTCCGGGCCACCAAGCCGGGTGTTACCCATGCCCAGTTGCGCCGTATAGTGGAAGAAGTTTCTTTTAAGCACAAGGGCAACTACTGCATGATGCATCTTGGTTCCTGGCCGATGACGAATCAAAGTTGGCCCTATGCCGATTTCTGGCCGACCGAACGTATCGTTGAAGAAGGGCACCTGGTAATGACTGAAATGCCGGTTGGCTACGGTATGTATTATACCAAGCTGATGGGTACCTATTTTATGGGTAAGCCAACTAAAGAGTACCAACAAATGTTCGAGCTGGCTGCCTCGGTGCACAAACAGGTAGTTGATCAGCTAAAACCGGGTATGAAAGGTAGTGACGTAGACAGGTTCATGACCTCCTTCAGAGAAGCTGGTTTTATGGCTTCTCACCTGGTCTCGGGATGGTGTAATTACAACTCGCTTCCATTTGTTGGTCAGACCAATCCCGAATTTCCCAGCAAACAGCCTCAATCACATCTTGATTATGTTTTTAAGCCGGGGCTCTGTATCCAGATTATGGCCTATCCTATGGCTCCCGGTTTCAAGGCAGCGCTGTGGGTTGGCAGCACCTGCCTCTTTACAGAAGACGGGTTAAAAGAACTGAACAAGTACCCGGTTAGAGAATTGAAAGTTATTTAGTCGGTAAATAATTAAAGGTTATTATATCCGGAGCCCTGGTTGCCAGGGCTCCGGGCACTGCAACGCCTAAACTTTAAGCGGTCGTTTATATTTTTATGCAGTCAACATTACCAGGCAGCCGTTCCTGGCAGATGAAAGGGTTGAATAATAATGTGTCAATGGACAATAGATGTGCTTTTTTATGGCAAAGTCAGGGGGCCGGGTGATTTTATCATTGCCGGTTCCGGTTTGGGTGAAAAGGAGTTTGATGTGCCCTACCTCGGGTTTTTGCTGCGTTCCGGCGACCAGAATATATTGGTAGACAATGGTATGAGAGAAGATTTTATAGTTGATGGCAAAGCCTGGGCCGGTTTTCCTGCCGTTGGCGGAAAAAAATTTGTTATAGATTCTCTCAGCAAACATAATCTTGTCCCGGATCAAATCCAAGCAGTTATATATACCCATCTTCACAATGACCACGCCGGCAACTGCGATTTATTCCCCGGGGCAAAACATATATTTCAAAAAGACGAGTGGAAGAACCTGTGTGCCCCGATACCGGCTCAAAAAATTCGCAGGGATTTTGACACCAGCATTATTCCACTACTGGAGAAACTGGATACAACCTTGATTGACGGAGATATGGAGCTATTCCCTGGCATAAATGTGTACAAGGCTCCGGGTCATTCCCTGGGCAGCCAATTGGTTACAGTTAAAACTGTTGATGGAACCAAGGTGATTTTGGGAGATCTCTGCAATACCTATTCGCACATATTTCCTGAAACTCCTGAATTTATTGATCTTGAGGGTAATGTGTATAAGATAAAAACCAATGTTGATATATATGGCCCGGCGATTGCATCGCCGATGATTTATGATTACTTTGCCTTTTATGATTCTGTCTACAAGGCCAAGGCGCTGGCGCAGTGGAAAATTGAAAATGTGCTTCCCGGCCATGAGACAGCGCTGGTCACTGATTTTCATAAATAGCAGCCTGATTGCAGCGCTTCACCTGCAGGCCTGCACCAGGGCAACCTCGCAATGGGTGGGGGTGAGCCGCTGCTTGTTTAATTAATTACTGCCGCCTTTGTTAAGGAACCCGCTTGCTGAGTGCTTCACTCATGATCGTTGCGCGCCTGATTGCAACGCTTCACCTGCAGGCCTGCGCCAGGGCAACCTCGCAATGAGCTCCTCCTAAGCTCTTGCTCGGCTTCAGACCTCCATGTCTGAAGTCCCGCTCCGGCCTTTGCTTCAGCGGCAATACAGGCAGCTCACTTTAATGTCGTTCAGTCACTCAGCAAGGGGCAGAAACTGAACCGCGGCAATGACGCGCAGAGCGATCCGTGAGCCAGAGGTTACTGCAGCAACACAAGGAACCCACATGATCAACAAAAGAACACTGATAATTTGTTCTCCGCAGCTGCCTGTAACCTGGGGCGAACACGGAGTGATTACAGGATATAGCAATAAAATGAAAAGTTGATGAAGGGTTTGACAGGTGGAAGAACAAATATATAACAGTAAAAGCGGTTTTTAATAAGCATGTTCGATTTAAAAGAGATCAGCCCAAAATTCATGGTATACTGAAACCGGCAAAAGTGAAGAAAAGAACACAGGGAGAAGATATCTACATGCAGGAGTTAATCTACAAGCGAATCAGCAAAGAACTAAACATCCCCGAAAAAAAAGTAACCCAGACCGTATCGCTGCTTGATGAAGGCAACACAGTTCCCTTCATTGCCCGTTATCGCAAGGAAATGACCGGAGGATTAAGCGACGAGGAAGTAAGGTCTCTGCAGGAAAAGTTAACACATTACCGTAACCTGGAAGACAGGCGGCAGGAAGTATTACGCTTGATAGAAATCCAGGGGCTGCTTACACCGGAATTACAGCAGAAAATTGAAAAAGCTGTAACGGTAACCGAACTGGATGATCTTTACAGACCCTATCGGCCCAAGAGACGCACCAGGGCTTCGGTAGCCCGTGAAAAAGGTCTCGAACCACTTGCGTTAGCCGTTCTCGAAGGCAAGATAAACCCTGCTGACGAGGCAGATTCCTATTTGGATCCCGAAAAAGAATTGCCTGATAGCAAATCGGTGCTGCAGGGAGCTTCTGATATTATTGCAGAAATTATATCTGACGATGCAGCAGTGCGTAAAAGCCTGCGTGCTTTATTTAAACGTCACGGTGAGGCGGAGATCAATACAAAAGGTGAATCTGAAGAAAACAGGTATGATGATTATGATGGCTACAGGGAACCGTTGGCAAAAATTAAATCTCACCGGGTTTTGGCTGTAAACAGGGGAGTAAGGGAGAAAGCGCTGGATCTTAAAATTAACGTAGATGAAGAAAAGGCACTCTGGTTAATTGCAAACCTGTTTATTAATGATCAACAGAATGAAAGCTGTCGCGACCTGATAAAAAACGCCGCTCAAGATGGCTATAACCGCCTGATTCACCCTTCCCTGGAAAGGGAAGTGTGGCAGGGCTTGCTTGAAAAAGCAGTGGAAGGAGCCCTTCTTGTTTTCAGGGAAAATCTCAGGAAGCGTCTTCTTGTTCCTCCTATGCACAACAGGAGGGTTATGGGCTGGGACCCCGGTTTCAGGACCGGATGTAAGCTGGCCTGTGTATCAGAAACAGGTTCACTGCTCGAAACGGCAGCTGTTTTCCCCACCGCTCCAAAAAATGATACTGACGGGGCAACAACCGCAGTGCTTAAACTGCTCGAAAAACACCTTATCGATTGCATTGCCATTGGCAACGGTACTGCTTCACGGGAAAGTGAAGCCTTTGTAGCCGATTTAATCAAGGAGAAAAAACCGGATCTTGAATATACCATAGTAAATGAAGCCGGGGCCAGTGTTTACTCCGCTTCAAAAATTGCCCAGAAAGAATTTCCTTCACTTGATGTGGCAGAACGCAGTGCAGTTTCTATTGCCCGCAGGCTGCAGGACCCCCTGGCGGAACTGGTTAAAATTGATCCAAAAGCAATTGGTGTTGGGCAGTACCAGCATGATATGCCGGCCCGGGAACTTGATAAGGCGCTTGATGGTTCGGTAGAAAATTGTGTAAACAGTGTTGGGGTAGAATTGAATAGTGCCTCTGCCGCTCTGCTGGCTCATGTTGCCGGTATTAACTCTACTGTTGCCACAAGAATAGTGGAATACCGCGAAGAAAAGGGAGTTTTTAAATCACGTGAGGAACTCCAGGAGGTTGCAGGGCTGGGGCCCAAAGTATTTAAACAGTGTGCCGGTTTTTTACGTTTGCCGGACAGCGATAATTATCTTGAGCGAAGTGCCGTGCACCCGGAGTCATATGAACTGGCCGGCAGAATCATGGCTGAACTGTCTATCAAACCGGATGAACTCGGTTCACCGGAAAAAATTCCTGCCCTGGCTGACGATAAAATGAAAGAATTGTCCAGCCGCCTAGATGCCGGTGTCCCGACTATTCGCGATATTATTGATGAATTCCGCCGCCCCGGTCGTGACCCCCGCGAAGATCTTCCAAAACCGGTTTTCCTGAAAACAGTCACTGAACTTGATGACCTCGAGCCTGGCATGGTTATGATGGGTGTTGTGCGCAACATCGTTGATTTCGGTGCTTTTGTCGATATCGGGGTGCACCAGGATGGGCTGGTACATATATCTGAAATCTCAAACCATTATATTAAACATCCTCACGAGGTCCTGCAGATAGAAGAGGTAGTTAAAGTGAAAATTCTTTCTATCGATCGCGAGCGCAACCGGATTGCCCTTTCCATTAAACAGGCATTGAAGTAACAGGGCAGGCCGTTTAATAATCCAAGGAGGAAAACGTAAATGGATAGGATATTTTTTAATGGAGTAGTGCTCACAGGTGATGCTCAATCTCCCCGGGTGGAAGCAGTTGCAGTGAGAGAAGGTTCTATTGCTGCCGTTGGCGGCAACGATCAGATCACTTCGCTCAGGGAAAGCTCAACTGAGATGGTTGATCTCGGCGGTCGCTTAATGCTGCCGGGCTTTAATGACAGTCACCTGCACCTGATTGGCTATGCCACTAACCGCAGCAAGGTAGATTTGAGCCGCTGTAAAAGCATCGATGAAGTGATAGAACAGATCAAGGAGTTTATTCAGCGGAACCAGGTTCCCGACGGTGAGTGGATCTTTGGCTGGGGTTGGAACCACAGCCTGTTTAAAGAAAAAAAGATGCCTGACCGGCGTGATCTTGACCGTGCTTCAACTACACACAGCCTGGCTATGATGCGCACCTGCTGCCATTTACTGGCAGTAAATACCCGGGCCCTTGAAAAAGCCGGAATTGACCGTAATCCGCCCACCCTGGAAGGGGGCAAGGTTGAAACAGACAGCTCCGGCCTTTCTACCGGTTTGTTAAAAGAAAAGGCCATGAGCCTGGTTCTCGATCTTATTCCTCCCCTGGATGTGGACGCCCTGAAAGACTTGATCCTGGCCGCCGGTCGCGATTTTTGTGCCTCCGGTTTAACCTCTGTGCAAACAGATGATCTGGCTGCTCTCGGCAGCGACCTGCTCCCGCAGCTAGTCGAAGCTTATCGCCTGCTCGAAGCGGAAGAAACACTGCCCCTGAGAATTAATCTGCAGCCCCTCTTGATGAAAATGGCAGAGCTGGAACGCTTTATTGAAATGGGTTACCATGAGTATGCAGGAAGTGATTTTTTTAAGATAGGGCCTCTCAAACTGCTTTCAGATGGATCACTTGGCGGAAAAACCGCTTTTTTGAACAGTCCGTATGAGGGAGAAGATAGTAATCGGGGAGTACCTGTTCTCAGCCGGGAAGAAATCAGCGCCCTGGTCAACCTGGCCCATAAAAATGGCATGCAGGTTGCCTCCCATGCCATAGGTGATGCATCTATTGAAATGGTCCTTGAAACATACCGTGAAGCAAACCGTCTTTACCCGCGTGCTGATCCCCGGTTCCGGGTGGTCCATGCATCTGTAACCAGCCCAAAAGCGCTCGAAATGTTTGGTGAACTGGGAGCCCTGGCCGATATTCAGCCTTCATTTACAGCATCCGATCATGCCTATATCGATCAGAACCTGGGCCCGGAGCGGGCTACCTGGTCGTATCGTTGGAAAGACTTTATAAAAAAGGGTATTGTCATGGGCGGGGGTTCGGATTGCCCAGTTGAAAGCTTTAAACCTTTATCCGGCATAGCGGTGGCTGTTACCAGGCAGGATCAGAACGGCGAACCGGCCGGCGGTTGGTTTCCGGAACAGCGTCTTGACCTGGGCGAAGCGCTAAGCATCTATACCATGGGCTCTGCCTACTGCACTTTTGAAGAAAGAATCAAGGGCAGTATCAGTCCCGGAAAGCTGGCTGACCTGGTTGTTACAGCTGAAGATATTACTGCCGTTGATCCCTTTGAAATTAAGGATGTCGAAATAGCGATGACTATTGTAAACGGCAGGGTAGTATACGACAGCGGTGAATAAAGTGGCGGAGGGATGTCATGTACCTAATTCTGGCGGTTAATCCGGGCTCCACCTCTACCAAGCTGGGTCTCTTTGAAGACGATATCTGCCTTTTTAAGGAAACCCTGCGCCATTCCGAAAAAGAAACAGCACCCGATCTGCCCCGTGACAGCCAGGCTGCCTTCAGGCGTGAAGCGCTGCTGGCTTTCCTGGCAGAAAAGCAGGTTGAGCCGGCTTCTCTTGCGTCCCTGGTTGCCCGCGGTGGTTTACTGAGACCGCTGCAGTCAGGAACCTATGAAGTCAACGACAAACTCTATGATGATCTGATCACGGGCCGTTATGGCTGGCATGCTTCCAATCTCGGTTCAATAATTACACTGCCGCTGGGAAGACAATATGCGCTGCCTGTTTTTACTGTTGATCCGGTTACCGTGGATGAATTTGAAACAGAAGCGCGGTATTCCGGCCTGAAGGGACTGCCTCGCCTCAGCATGTCCCATGCTCTCAATATGAAGGCCATGGCCAGGCGTTCAGCCGCCGCGGCAGGAAAATCTTACATTGAGCTGAACCTTGTAGTTGCTCATCTGGGCAGTGGCATCTCTGTTTCTGCTCATCGCCGGGGTAAAATGATTGATGTTAACAATGCCAATGAAGAGGGTCCCTTTTCCCTGGAACGCTGTGGAACACTGCCGGCCCTGGGTCTTATTCGACTTTGCTACGGCAGCAGTCTCAGCCTGGAAGAAATGATTCGCCTGGTCACCTCGCAGGGCGGTATATACTCTTACCTGGGGACAAAAGATTTTACCCTGGTTGAAAAGAGAATTGCTTCCGGCAGCGAAGAAGCCCTTGAACCGACCAGGGCCATGGCCTACCAGGTTGCCAAGGAGATTGGAGCAATGGCTGCTGCGCTTGGCGGTAAGGTTGACCGGATTGTGATTACCGGTGGTATGGCTAACGCCGCTGTCTTTGTCAAAATGATTACCGACAGGGTTTCATTTATTGCCCCTGTTGACCTGCTGCCGGGAGAAGAAGAGCTGGAAGCCCTGGCGGCGGGAGCTCTGCGGGTTTTGCGTGGGCAGGATACAGCATTAAAATATTAAATACTGACTGCAATTCAAAGTTCAGCCTTATCACTGTGGCGGGGAAATGGTTTAGTGGACCGGTCCAGGGAAAAAGGCCAGGGGAGTGACGCCAGGTGTCATTTGAAAATTTTTACCAGGTTATAGAAGCAGTTAAAGAAATGCCGTCATGCCGGCTCTGTGTTGCTGCTGCCAACGAGGAGGCAGTACTGGAAGCAGTAAGGGACAGCCGTAAAGAAGGGCTTGTCGATTATACCCTGATAGGGCCGGAAGAAAAAATATGGCGCATGGCTATGACGGTCAGCTTAAACCTGCAGGGTATCGATATAATTGATATCAGCGATCCGGTTGAGGCAGCCAACAGGGCAGTCCGGGAAGTAGCCGAAGGACGGGCTGATATCCTGATGAAAGGCATGGTAAACAGCGCCGATTTTTTAAGGGCCGTACTGAATCCCGATGGCGGTATGCGCCGCGATCGTATTCTCAGTCACCTGGCCATTTATGAAATACCGGGTTACTACCGCTTGATATATATGACCGACGGTGGTTTAAATGTCAGTCCCAACCTTGATCAAAAGAAAGCCATAATAAAAAATGCCATTGAATTTTTGCACTCCATCGGTCTTCGTGCCCCGGCAGTTGCCATTTTATCTGCCAATGAAAAAGTAGATCCCAGGATACAGGCAACCGTGGATGCCAGTGAACTCAAGGCAATTGCCCCTGAAGAGTTTAAAGGAGCCCTGGTTGACGGTCCCACTCCCCTTGATGTGGCGGTAAGCTATGAGGCAGCCCTGCACAAGGGCATTGACAGCCCCATTGCCGGGAAGGCAGACCTGCTGGTAGCGCCTAATATCGAGGCAGGCAACCTGCTTGGCAAGGCCATTATATATTTTGCCGGCGGACGGATGGCCGGCCTGGTTTTAGGCGCTTCACGTCCGGTAATACTCACCTCGCGCAATGAACCGCCAATGGGTAAAATGGCTTCCATTGCCCTTGCTGCTTATTCAGTTGCCAGAAACAAGTAAAAAACGGAGGGTTTAAACCCCTCCGTTTTAATATAACTGTTTCATTGCCCCTTACTCATCCAGGTAAACAATGTTGTTGCCGGCATCAGACTCGTAAAAGAGCTGGGTTTGAGGATCGAGATCATAAACGACCAGCCAGAGGTAATCACCGCGGGGATCTGGTGTGAAAGTATGGCTGAATCGGGAGAACTGAAGATCCTGGGAAAGCAGGGTTACGGTGGCAGTGGTTACCGGCGAACCTGAATTTTCCATGTAAACAAGCACGTCATGAAGCCCCACCGAAAAATCAAAGGTCTCTTCGTCGTTGCTGAAACTGCCAAAACGGAAAGTCTCCAGGCCCTGCCAGCCGTCCATGATATCATAACCGTACCAGAAATCGAATGGTGTAAAGAAGGGGGTGTAGTTTTCGGAAAATACAACTAGATCAAGATCTGCTTCGGTATCCCACTCCAGCATGGCCACTACCGGGGAGTCCATGTATAAATCAAGTATTTTTACCGCACCGGCGTCGACATCAACCAGCAGGGCAAACCACTGGTCGTAAGGCGGTGTATACCACAATTCCTCGATGAAGAAAGTCTCGCTCTCACCGTCCGGGTAATAAACATCAAGCTTGGCCGTGACTGCGCCAATTCCGTCTGCCGGTTCCGGCCCGTAGTAAAAAACCGATACAATGTAACGCCCCTCCCCGTAATCTACCGTGAATCCTTCATTGATATAACTGTAATTGGTAAAGGCGAACCATTCTTCTCCCTGCCCGCCCCTGGTAATATCCGGACTGTCGCCAAGCATCGATGCGGTTTCTATAAATTCAAAATCAGCGCTCCAGATCTCCAGGTCCAGGTCGGCGTCACCTTCCCACGACAGCACCACGGCAAGTTCGCCGGGACGGTGTTCAAAGAAAGATACTGTCTGCGTCGATCCATGGCCAAATACCTCGGCAATGCTCAGGGGCTGTCCCTGGTTCGCCAGCATACTGTGAACCATATCAATCGGAACGGCAAAATTAAGGTTTTGCCCGGTCATGTAGGTGAGGGTGTTCACCCCGATCACTTCACCACGCATATTCATCAGGGGGCCGCCGCTGCTGCCCTTGGAGATAGGAGCCGTGGTCTGGATATGGTCATAATCAAAATCTTCAAGACGGCGGTAAAGCGTACTGATAATGCCGTCTGATACGGTTTTTTTCAAACCTTCCGGGTTACCCATGGCGATAACCTGTTCACCCAGGCGGGCATCTTCCACGCTTCCTGCCAAAACGAGCGGGGTTAAACCCGAAGCCTCTACCTTTAAAATTGCCAGATCCCAGTTCTCATTGAAGGCCAACACCTGGATATCTTCGTATATCTGTCCGTTAATTTCGACCAGTGCTGATGTCGCTCCGTCCATAACATGGTAATTGGTAACAATAAGCCCGTCATCACTGACCACAAAACCGGAACCGAACCAGTAGTAGTCTCCGTAAAAATTGTCGGAGGCTTCTATATACGCAATACTCGGACCGGCCAGCTCAGCCAGGTCGGCAATGCTGTATTCAGCGGCAGCCGGTTCAGACGGTTCAGACTCGATTGGCTCTTCTGTCGAACCGCTGCATCCGGAAAGATTTAATACCAGGATCACGCTTAATACCAAAACAGTTACCAGAAACCGGGTTGAAAAAAGGTTTTTTATTTTCACTGCTAACACTCCTTTGATAAGCCTGATCCGGGTGCCCCGGAAAAGCGATGGCTGAAGTTTTAAAATAAAATACTTAACACATATTACCATGTACGGCCAGCCAGATACAAGGAGGCGTTTGTGAGGTTTTCTCGACCCGATGCTCCTCACCGGCCGGAATCAGGACCCAGTCTCCCGCTTCCATATCCAGGGTGCGCCCGTTTTTCCAGGCCAGGCGGGCTTTGCCCTGTAACAGGGCAACCCATTCATCCCTTTCCTTGTTATACCAGAAACCTTCAGGCGAGGCCTGCCCGGATGAAACAATTCTTTCAATGGCTATCCCGCAATCAGGAATTAAGAGTTCGGACTCTTCCCGCCCGGGGTTAACCTGCTTAAGTTTATATAAATTCATCTTTCAGCAATCACCTCTTTGGAATATAATATCGTTAAGTGTCAGCCGGGTATGGCGGGCATATTGTTCTTTGCCGGCTATACTTGTTGCCTGCAGGTTAAATTCTTAAAAATAGTCCAATTATCCTGCCTGTAAAAGGAGGGGCCTTAAACTAATGAAAAGAGAACTGGCAGCAGGTCAGTTTACTCCATCGGCAAACTTACTATTTTATAACGGCACCATATATACTGCAGATAAAAATGATTCGTTCGTGGAGGCGTTACTTGTCAGCAACGGCATAATTTCTTTTACAGGCACCCTTGAAGCTGCCCGCCGGGCAATGTCCGAACCTGTTGAGGAAATAAACCTTGAAGGTAAAATGCTGCTGCCCGGTTTCATAGACGGGCACCTTCACCTCCCCGGTCGGTTCCTTATTGATCTGTTCAACATTTCCCTGTATGAAGCCGTTAACCTGGCAGACCTGGCCGATCGGGTTGCCTCTTTCATTAGCAATCACCCGGACAGGGAAATCTACTACGGCGAGGGGTTTTCTCTCGGTTTATTCAGCGGTGGCGAAGTTGCACACGGTCCGTCAAAGGAACGTCTCGATCAGATCTGTCCCGATAAGCCAGTTGTATTATACTCCTCCGATTGTCACCTGGCCTGGCTGAATAGCAGGGCCCTGGCCGAGTTTGGTATCAATAAAAATACTGTTCCACCTGCGGGAGGGGTAATCGAACGTGATCCACTCAACGGTGAGCCGCTTGGCACTTTGAAGGAAGCCGCCATGCAGCTTATTCCAGGGCAGCAGTTTAGCAACAGGCAGCTTAAAGAAGCATTGCTCAGCTTCCAGTCTTACCTGCACAGCCTGGGTTATACCGGTGTTTTTGCCGCATCCATCACCGAGCGTCCTCCCCTTGACCTCTACCGTGATCTGGCGGAAGATGGTGAGTTGAATCTGCATCTTGCCACCAGCGTGGCGCTGCAGCCTGACGATAACCTGGTTGAAAAAATAGGGCAGATTGCCGCCGATCGCCTGAAATACAGTGCTGGCAATCACCATGTGACCGCGGTTAAAATATTTGCCGATGGTGTGGTGGAGGGAGCAACCGCATACCTGAAGCAACCCTATGATTCTGCTGCGGGTAAAGATCCCGGGTATCGCGGTGAGCTGCTCTGGTCGTCGGAAAAGCTGGCCGAGGCAATCGGGTTGGCCAACCGGAACTCCCTGCAGGTTCATGTTCACTCTATCGGCGATGCCGCAACCGAAGCTGTTCTCGATGCTTTTGAAAAAGCAGCGGCGGTCAATTTATCCCACGACTGCCGTAATACCATAACCCACCTGCAGCTGGGTGACCCGGCAGATATTGCGCGCTTTGCCAAACTGGGTATTATTGCTGCTGTTCAGCCTTACTGGCACTGCAAAGAGCCTGATTGGTGGCAGCCTGTTGACCGGCTTATGCTTGGCGAAAGGGCTGAAACAGAGTATCCCCTGGGGACTTTTTTTAAGGCCGGGGTAAAAGTGGTTTCGTCATCTGATCACCCGGTTACACCCGTGCCTGACCCGTTTATGGCGATCAGAACCGGAGTAACCCGCAACCTTTATAATGAAGAGAAATTCGGGCTGCCCCTTCTTGAATATAAGGATGACCCGCGCTGGCTGCTTGACAAAAATGAAAGAGCCACCCTTACGGAAATGCTGCGGAGCTATACCATAAACGGGGCCTGCGCCATATTCCGTGATCACCTGACCGGATCGCTTGAAACAGGTAAGCAAGCCGATCTGATCATTATAGACAGGGATCTTTTCGATACCGACCCTCTTGAAGTGGGGCGTGCTTCCGTCCTGGCCACTTTTTTCAGGGGCAGGCTGGTCTACAGGGCGGGCGATTACTCATGGTAGTGTTTGTAACTTAAATAACTTGCCGCATGCGCAGTATTGATTGCAGCAACAGGTGAAGTGAGGATCAGTTCAGTGGGAAAAGTTAAAAAAAGCCTGGTTGTTATTATTTTTATTATCCTGATTATTATCGGTCTTGTTTTCCAGCTTTCGCTGATCGCCGGCCAGACCGTGCTGAACAGCAGTTATTACCGTGAGCTGGTGGATAATACACAACTGTCTGCCTTTTTGCACGGGGCCATGCAGGCAGAACTGCTCCGAGAAGCCTCGGCTCTTCTGCCCCGGAACCTGGCCTCAATTGCCGTAAGGGCAATCTCCATGGTCTTCGATCAGGCCTGGGTCGAGGAGCAGTTTCTCATTATCAGCGAACATTATCTTGATTATATCAGGGGGAAAGGTGATTCGCCTGAACTGAGCCTGGACCTGCGTCAAAAAAAAGAAGAGCTAAAAGTGGTTATTGTATCTGCCCTGGAGATGATCCCCGGGCAGTTTGTCGACCTGGTTGGTCTTGATTCATCCGACCCGGAAGAATTCGCTTCTGCCATGTTATCTGTTCTGCCGCTGCCCGATACTATTGAGCTGCAGCAGCTGCTTTCACAAAGAGGTGACAGCGGCAAACTATACAGCTACCTGGAAACTGCCCGCCTTTATCGACCCTACTTTGCCTATTTGCCGGTATTACTCTTTATTCTCCTCTTCCTGGTTTTACGCGGCCTGTCAGGCACTGCAGGCGCGCTGAAGTGGTTCGGGGGTGCGGTACTTATTTCCGGGGTAACCTGTTCCCTGGCCCTGCAGTTAACCCGTTCTTATTACATTAAAAAACTTGCGTCCGCTCTTGTTCCCGGTAACCTTTTAGATCCCGAAATGTTCCTTACAGTTTCCAGGCACCTGATCGACAGGGCAGCCGCGCTTTCCCTCTATTATGCCCTGGCCGGGGTGCTGATTATGCTTGCCGGTGCCCTTGGTTTCTGGATAAGTTCCTTTTCCGGAAAACATGATAACGATCAGCATAGATCGCAAGGCTAAACCTGGCATGGCAGGGATGCTATGGTATAATCCTCCCTGTGTTATAATTATTATGTAACCTAATGCTGTTTAGCGATACTTGCGGGAGGTTTTTGATGAACCTGCCTCAAATGGCTGTTAAACGTCCGGTGGCAACATCGACTATACTTGTTTTAATTCTTGTAATCGGCCTGGTCAGTCTTTACCAGAGTCCGCTTGATCTTTTGCCCGATATCCAGCCTCCGGTCCTGGCCGTTATTACAGTCTTCCCGGGCAGCTCACCCCAGGAAACACTCGAACTGGTAACCAAACCTATTGAAGATGCCGTGGCTGCGGTCAGCGGTTTAACCGGTATAACCTCTTTTTCACAGGAAAACCTGTCGCTCATTGTCCTCAGCCTCGACTGGGGCATGGATGTAAAACGCCTGCGGGAAGATATCGGTGTGCGCATGGAACTGCTTTCATTCCCGGATGGGGTTCAGCGTCCGGTCCTGCTCGAATTTGATCCCACCCTGCTGCCGATCATGCAGGTTTCAGCCAGCGGGGCCGCTGATTCGGTCAGTCTAACTGCCTGGCTTGAAGATAACGCTGTACCCCGGATAGAATCGCTGACCGGGGTTGCCAGCGTGCAGCTCGAAGGGGGAGCGCAGGAAGACCTTTTTATTCGCATTTCACCTGACCAAATGGCTGAGTACGAGGTTTCCTTTGAACAGATTGCCGGTATTATCCGGGCCAGTTTGATAGATCTACCTGCCGGAATTGTCGACCTGGAAGACCGCCAGGTGCGCATCCGCTTCCTGGGCCGCTACGATGATTATGCCCTGCTTGAAGACCTGGTCGTGGGTTTTAAGGTTGACCAGGACAGACTGGAGGATATGCTCGGAGAAGAAATTGATATAAATCTGAACCAGGCTTTAGCAGGTAGGGGCGACCTGTTTTCAGACTTTTCCGGCGGTCCGGGAGAAGTACCGGTAAGAGATATTTACTGGGATGATATCTTTGATTTCTCTGATGTTTCAGTATCGAATTCGGAACTGTCCCTGCCCCTTGCCGGACAAGGGCGGCAGCAGGATGAAGATGAACTGGATGCGGCCCTTTTCTTGTTAACCGTTAATCCCGCAATCGAGTATGATCGTGATTCGGGCCGCTTAATCTTTAACTTTTCCACTCTCGGCAGGCTTAACCTGCCTGGCAGTACGGCCCGCCTGGCGGATATCTGGCTGCCCGGGCAGGCTGTTTGGGATAACGGATACCTGATCATTCCCCTCGATCAGGCTAAAATTGAAAGATTTTCCCTGACAGAAGAGCAGCTTAATGCTCTTGCTGCAAGTAATAAGCTTGTTGCCAGGGCCAACCCCAACCATGTTTTGCTCACCTTCCAGGAAAACTGGGATACAGCCCGCCGTGAACCGCTCTTATCCGTACCCGATTATGCAGCCTGGCTGGAAAATATGCAACAGCAGGTTGACCGGGGAATCGGCAGTGCTTCACAGCAGTTGGAAGAAAATTTAACCGACCTGGCCATTGCCCTGGTTCTCAGCTCAATGTCGCCGGGTAGTTCACCCTACGGTGATTTTGATTTTGGCGACGATTTTCCCATTATCCCCATATCACTGGCTATGCTGGGCGAGGTCAGGCAGGATACTTATGAGCCAACAATGTTCAGCCGTTACAATCAGCAGCCAAGCATTAGCATGTCCATTCAAAAAGAGGGAGGGGCCAACACTGTTCTGGTTGCCCGTCAGGTCAGGGCTGAACTGGATCGCCTGATGAATGAAAACGAATCAGGCCCGGGCGGAGTAACCTATAACACAATTTTTGACCAGGCCGAGGAGATTGAAAGAGCCCTGGCCGACCTGGCCCTGTCCCTGGTTGGTGGAGCCTTGCTGGCCATAGCCGTTTTAATTCTCTTTCTTAAAAACTGGCGGACAACCATGTTTATTGCAATCAGCATACCAGCCGCAGTTATTACCACCTTTACCCTGCTCTATTTTACCGATATTACAATTAACCTGATGACCCTTGGTGGATTGGCCCTGGCTGCCGGTATGCTGGTAGATAATGCCATTGTGGTCAGTGAAAACATTTTTCGTCACTACCAGATGGGCAAAGCCCCGGCTGATGCAGCCATCGCAGGGGCTGCCGAGGTCTCAGGGGCGATAACAGCATCAACCCTGACCACTGTTTCTGTTTTTTTCCCGGTTGTTTTTTTAAGCGGCCTGGCCGGGCAGCTTTTCTGGGAATTTGCCCTTACTGTCGCCTGCGCTATCCTCGCTTCCCTGGTTATGGCCTTAACCGTTATTCCCCTATTGGCCTCCCGTTCCCTGGGCAGGCAGCGAGAAGAAGAGCGGGTTGTACCCAACAGGAAGCGCCGTTTGCCTGAATATCGCCACCTGGTCGAAATGGCTGTTCGGCATCCCTGGTGGGTGTTGATCCTGGTTTTGCTCTTTGTCGGCATCGGGGTTTATGGTTACTTCACCCTGGGCAGCGAACTCTTTCCCTCCCCTGATGAATCAGCTTTCACTATTGATGTAACCCTGCCGCCGGGCAGCACCCTCGGTGCAACAGATAAGCTGGTCACCGGCTTTGAGCAGATCCTGGCTGAACGGGAAGAAATCACTTCTTTTTCCAGTAACGTGGGCAGTTCGGGTTTCATGGGCCTGGCCAGGGGCGGGGGAGCATCTAACCGGGGGAGGATCAGGGTGGAGGTAGATCCTGCGAAAATTGGTGAACTGGACACCATCATTGAAGAAACCAGGGCAGAAATGGAAAGTTTACATGCTGATGCGCAGTTGAATTTTTCAAGGATCTCCCTGCTGGAATCTGCCGGGCTGGAAACCAGTCTCGACCTGGTTCTGAGCGGCAGTAACCTGACCAGGGTGACCGAGCTAACCGAAGAAGCAGTTGACCTTCTTGCTACGCACCCGGATTTTACCGATATCAGCTCTTCACTGGAAGAAAGCCGTCCGGAAGTTCATGTTATTCTCGACCACGGCCTGGCCCTGCAGAAGGGAGTGACCCTGGTCCAGGTTGCCACTGCCGTGCGCCAGGCGCTGGAGGGAATCCCGGTTAGCCGGGTCGAAACCGGGGATGGAATATTAAATATTGTCCTCGGCTACAGCCAGGCCGAGATTAAAACCATCGAAGATTTAAAAAATATAGGTTTTTACTCTCCCGGCGGGGAATATCTGAGGCTTGGCCAGGTAGCTGAACTGCGTGAAGCGTTCGGCCCCCAGAGTATCCCCCGTGAAAACCAGCAGGTAGTGGGGAGAATTTCCATCAATTACGGCAGTCTCGATCTCGGCAGCGCAACTGATCAGGCTTTAACCCTGCTGGAAGAGATCACTCTGCCCGCAGGTTACAAGTTTGACGTTTCCGGAAGCTCAGACATTATGGGCGATGTTCTATCTGAGCTGCGCCTGGTTTTAGTTGTAGCTGCCCTGCTGGTTTACCTGGTTATGGCGGCCCAGTTTGAATCGCTGCTTCATCCCTTTATCATAGTCTGCAGCCTGCCCCTGGCCTATACCGGGGCCGTGATCGGCCTGATCATCACCGGTAATGCTGTCAGCGTTCCGGCTTTGATCGGGGTGGTTGTCCTTTCGGGAATATTGGTTAACGATGGTATAATCATGGTTGACTTCATCAACCAGCAGAGAAGAATTCACGGCCTGCCTCTGCGGGAGGCAATTATCGAGGGAGCCTCAGCCCGCCTGCGGCCGATTTTGATGACAACGGCGACAACCGTGCTGGGGCTGGTTCCCCTGGCCATCGGTTTTGGGGAAGGAAGCCAGCTGCAGGCGCCGATGGCCATAACTATTATCGGGGGACAGATCACTGGCACCTTGCTGCTCCTGCTGGCTATTCCCTCAATTTACCGGGTTTTGACCAGGGATAAAATAGTGGCCGGGACAGCAGAGATTTCTGCCCCGGCTGAAGATGCTGGTGCAATTGAAGGGCCGGTAAAGGTAAAATTCCCTTCCGGCTTAATCTATCGCTTACTAATTATTCTGATCGTGGTTGTCCTGGTTATAGTAATAGCAGTAGCTGCCGGCCAGGACTGGCTTAACATTGTTCGCTAAACAGGGCATTAAGCTCTTCATGCCCGTTACGAGATCAGGGCTGTGCCGATTTCCCTGCCGTAAGCCTTGCCTGCTTCAACAGCTTCGCTGTCGGGATTCCACAGCATTCTCAACCCGTTATCGTTAATTAACTCAAACCCTGCTTCTTCCAGCATGCCGTTGAGCACTTTTACCGCTTCACCGCTCCAGCCGTAGCAGCCGAAAGCAGCGCCTTTTTTCTGCTTGAACTGCAGTCCTTTTGCCAGGTCCATAAAAGCGGCAATTGAATGCAGAACACCCTTGTTAACCGTCGGCGAACCAAGAACCAGGGACTTGGCCCTGAATACTTCGGTAATGATGTCGTTTATATCCGACCGGGCGGCGTTGAACAGTTTAATCGAGATAGATTCATTTGCTTCCTTAATGCCCGAGGCAATCGCTTCTGCTGCTTTCCGGGTACCGTCCCACATAGTATCGTAAACAATAGTAACCTGGTTCTCCTGGTAATCATCAGCCCACTCAGCATACTTGTTGACAATTTGCAGGGGGTCATCACGCCATATTACCCCGTGGCTGGGGCAGATCAGGTCAACGGGCAGGTTAAGGCCCACCACTTCCTTAATCTTGGCGACAACCAGCTTACTGAATGGAGTAAGAATATTGGCGTAGTACTTAATCGCTTCTGCGTACAGTTCGCATTGATCAACCAGGTCGTTATACATTAGTTCAGTGGCATAGTGTTGTCCGAAGGCATCGTTGGGGAAAAGAATGTTGTCTCCGGTCAGGTAGCAGAACATGCTGTCCGGCCAATGCAGCATTTTTGCCTCGACAAAGATCAGTTCTTTACCCCCGCCCAGGTCCAGCTTGTCTCCTGTTTTTACCGTCTGGAAGTTCCAGTCCTCATGGAACTGGCCGCGCAACGATTTCACCCCGGCGGCGGTGCAGTAAACAGGGGTGCCGGGAATCTCGCGCAGCAGTTCGGGCAGGGCCCCGCTGTGGTCAATTTCACCGTGGTTTGCCACTATGTAATCAATATCTTTTAAATCAATTTCTTTTTTCAGGTTGGCTACAAATTCTTCGGCAAATGGTTTCCATACAGTATCTATCAATACTGTTTTATCTTTGCCCCGAACCAGGTAAGCATTATAGCTGCTCCCCCTGTGGGCGCTCAATTCCTCCCCGTGAAACTTGCGCAGTTCCCAATCAATTTTACCAACCCAGGTTACACTTTCGTTTACTTGAAACGCCATTCCTGAATCCTCCTTTAATTAGGTTATTTAAGATCTAATCATAACCAGCATCATCTTAAAACGTTCTACCGCTTTAAGGGCGTGAGGCTCATTGGCTGGCATAATAATCATTTCGCCTTCGGACAGCAGGTGCGGTTTTCCCGAAATAGTAATTTCCGCTCGCCCGTCAACGATATAAACCAGGGCATCAAAAGGAGCGGTATGTTCGCTCAGCCCCTGTCCCCGGTCAAAAGCAAATAAAGTTACCGTTCCCGTAGCTTTTTTTATGACTTCCCTGCTTACTACCGCACCGTCCTGGTAGTCGGCCAGTGTTTTAATATTTCCTGCCTGTGCTATCAATTCGCTGCTCATCGTCATACCTCCTGCAGAATAATAAATTTATATGTAACTATATTAGTTATGTATATAATAGCACAGTTTCGTTTGTAAAACAATAAAGTATTTAAAGGTGCAGAAACTGGCATAGTGTAAAGTTATTGTAGGGATTTAGCAGGTAAGTGTTTTAGAGACAAAGAAAGAGGAACCTCATGTTTAGCAAGAACAAATCCCCCAATCAAGGAGGTAGAGGTTCCTCATGGAAATAATTCG
>Ga0334885_1001526_pt1 | contig 27767 bp, 27 predicted proteins | sample GraSluR1_MG_8_FD_207233 | JGI IMG/M metagenome (GOLD analysis project Ga0334885, IMG submission 207233) | Sludge microbial communities from methane-producing bioreactor in Wageningen University, Netherlands - Granular Sludge_31_05-R1 | ecosystem: Engineered > Bioreactor > Anaerobic >...
TTTACATTACCACGACGGCTGGTGATGCTGACACTCGGGTACTGGCTCCGTATGAACAAGTAATAGAGGTAAATAGTGCCTTAGGTACTTTGGGTATATATATGCCTCCTGTTGCCTCAGCAAAGGGGCGTTTTTACTCTATTATTGCTCTCACTGGCGCAACTAAGACTGTAACTGTTTATGATTCTACGCTGGCTCCTAGTCACGATTGGCCTGGTAATATATCCCTTAATGCTGATCTGGATAGGGTTCTGTTGTTCAGTGACGGTAAAAGATGGTGGGTAATTAGTGATATGTTTACCTAATAGGAGGGATGTTAATGCTTAACAAAAAACAAATTTTTGGTTTTGTGTTATGTGCTATTTTTGTTAGTACTCCTGTATGGGCTAGTTATTTGGGAGATTTCTTGAAAGCTGGAATAGATGTATCAGGAAATACCCATAACTATGCTTCAGGAAAAAACATTAAACTTACCAGTGGATATTTTGATTTGGGAGAGATTTCTGCTCCAGATAATCCTGCTACTGATAGGGGAAGGTTGTATGTCAAAGATGTGGCAAATACAACTACTCTGATGTTTAAGGATAGTTCTGGAAGTGAGACAAATCTTCTGACTGGTACGTCCTTTACGACAGGTGTTGAATTTGAAGGAGCCACGGCAGATGATTTTGTAACCCTTCTGGCTGTTGAAGATCCTACTGATAATAGGACTGCAACACTCCCAAACGCATCAGGCACCATAATGCTTTCGACTCTTTCGACGAACGCTCCGGATGCAGCGAACAGCGTTTATGGTGCAAGTAATTCATTGGTTTTTGAGGGAGCTACAGCAAACAACTACGAAACAAGTATGACTGTAGTGGATCCCACGGCTGATAGAACTATTACTCTTCCTAATAGTTCTGGCACAGTTGTTTTGTCTACTCTTTCGACTAATGCAGCAGATGCAGCAAATAGCGTTTGGCTTGCTTCTAATGGCATTGTGTTTGAAGGAGTAACGGCTGATGGGAATGAAATAACTCTAACTCCTACTGACCCTACGGCAGATAGGACCATAACTCTTCCTAATCTTAGTGGTACTTTGGTGTTGGATGTAGCACCTATTACTGCTAAGACTGAGGGGGATTCTCCTGTAACTTTGACTACGAGTAGTTCAGGGGGAGTCTACACAAACAAAGGTGCAAGTGGGGGTTTGGTTTATAATCTTCCAACTGCCACAAGCATGCTTGGGAAGAAAGTTACTTTTGTAGTTCTTGCTGGGCAGAATTTGGATATTAACCCCGATAATACTGATACTATCCTTGGTCTTACGAATAGTGCGGGAGATGCTATTCGTAGTTCTGCTATTGGGAATACCATAACTTTGCTTGCTGTAGATACAAACAGTTGGGCAGCGATTGGAGTTTATGGTACTTGGTCTGATATAAACTAAGTCTTTGCCCAGGTCAAACTTTGACCTAGGGAATCAACTAAAATAGGAGTAAATCATATGCAAGCTTTTTTGAATATGCGTTCTTCGGCAAGTCATGCAGATAGCGATTTTAGGCCCAAGTCGTGGAGGGAAAAGATTCTTAGGATGTACCCTAACGGATCTGTTTCTCTTACTGCACTTACTGCTTTGATGCCTTCAAGTATGGTTACTGACCCACAATTTCACTGGTTTGAGAAGGGGTTGCCTCCCCAGGCGGCAACTGTAACTGCTGTTAAGTCTGACCAGGCTGGAACTGATTACGTGAGTGGTGGGGTAGCTGGGCAGGTATTGTATATTACGGCTACTGAGGAAACCACGGGAGTAAGTGAATTTAGGCAGGGGCACCAGGTTCTTTTGAGGGATAGTAGTAACCTTACTGTGGATGTTAACGCAAAAGTCCTGTCAGTAACTAAGAACGGCACAACCTCAACTATAGCGGTTAAGCTTCTTGAGGCTGACGATAATGGTGTAGGGAATGACTTGAGTGATTGCGACAGGATTTTGATTATTGGTAACATTAATCCTGAAGGCAGCCAAATGCCTGATAGTATCGCATACGACCCTGACAAAAAGTATAACTACACCCAGATTTTTAGGACTTCATTGAGTCTTACCAGAACTCGTATGAGGACTAAAGTTCGTTATGGGTCATCCGCTTACCAGGAGGCTAAGAGAGATTGTCTGGAACGTCATGGAATAGAAATGGAAAAGGCGTTCTTGTGGGGTATTATGACAGAATTTACTGGAGAAAATGGACAGCCTGAACGAACTACTGGTGGAGTTTGTAGTTTTGTCCCTTCTGAAAATAGAAGCGATTACCGGACTGACTCGGATTTTGACGGATTTACCTGGATGCAGGCCGGTGGAGAATGGCTGAACAAATGGTTGGAGGTGTGCTTTAGGTACGGTAGCAAGAACCGTACAGCCTATGTTGGAAGTGGTACTATGCTTGCTCTGAATAAGTATGTAGAGCAGCGAGGACAGTTCCAGTTTACGCCAAAGACTGTTTCATATGGTATTAAGATTATGGAATGGGTTACTCCGTTTGGGTCGATAGATATGTATATCCACCCATTGTTTAGTTTTGAACCCTCAAATCGATATAGTATGTTGTTGTTTGACCCGGCGAACATCAGGTATAATTATATTGATGACACCTACTTTCAGGCGGATTCAAGTTTGAAAGAAGGTTCGTGGGTTAATATCGATGGAATTAAAGAGGGATTTTTGACTGAGTGTGGGCTGGAAGTACATCATGCTTCTACGCTCATGTTGCTTAATGGTTTTGGGTATGACTCCTAAATATTTTTAACTTGATTGCCTAGGTCAAAAAGTGTCCTAGGCAATCAAGTAAAAGGCCCTGCTTATGAATCTACTTACTGTAAGACGCCATTTTGTTGAAAAGAGTGGAAGATATGATTTAGTAGTGGATGAAGTTGATTGGCAGGATAATGGGGCTGATTTTTATATTAATGCTGGACAGAAGTTTATTGAAAGAAAGATCAATGTAAAGAAGAGTATAGGAAGGTTTTTTAAGAAGCTCTCTGTTGGGGAAGCTGGGGTGTCTTTTAGGGGATGTAGGGCTATTGGGGAGGTATGGGCTCACTTTCCTGAAGAACAAGTAAGAACAAGGCTTAAAAAACTATCTTATACTGAATTTAGAACAAAGTTTCCTGCTATGAATAAAGCAGTGGATAGTGGAAGTCCTTTGTATTTTACTCCTGTTTTGTTAAGGATGTATCCGGATAAGCCTATTTTGTCTCAGTGGGAACAGTATCTTGGGTTTTTTGATGTTTTAGCTATGAGTGGTAGTGAGGTTTTTGATGGGGTACTGGTGTATCCGCCAACAGATCAGGAGATAGTTATAGAAGTTACTGGGTTATTTGAGAATGCAGAACTTACTGCGGATGAGGATGAAACTTACTGGAGTATGGTACATCCTGAGATATTGCTTTTGGGAGCGTTATATCAGTTAGAAGTGTTTAATAGGAATAGAGAGGGAGCTAGGGATTGGTTAGAAGCCTTAGAGATAGCCCTTGCTGATATTGACAAGGATGTTGTGGAGGAAGAATCATTTGATATAAATCAAATGGAGGGATAGTTATGACTGTTGAACCTAAACCTAGGTTTAAGATAGATTCATTAAGTGATGTTGAAATGGTTTTGAATAGGCTTAGTCGTAGGATGCATAAAACTATGAGTAGTGTAATGCCTCCTATACCTATGAGTTGGATTATAGATAAGCCAGCTGAATCTGGGTTTTTGTGTTCTTCTTTTTTTCCGTGTTCGGGAACTATTAAAAGATTAGCCTGTAGGGTAAGTAAGCTAGGAGACAAGAAACCTAAGCTTCGCTTGGAGTTTTTGAATGACGTAAAAGGAGAATACCAGATAATTTCGTTAACTGGGGAGACAACGATAAGTACCCCGAATATAGAAGTATTTGAGTTAGACCAACTTGTTGTGTATATAGATAACATTGAAGTAAGCAATATTGCGTTAGGAATATTGTTTGCTCCAGATAGGAAATATGCTGATGTTGAGACGCATCTTATTTCTACTATTGAGAGGATAGCTGATGAAGGAATTCGAGACGCCAATAACTCAGTTGTTTAGGTTTGGGCTAAGAACTGACAAACTAAATAGCTTAAATAATCCTGGCTGTGTTACTTGTATGAATCTTAAGCCTTCCGAATTTCGTATGGAAGGGCAAAAAAGTCTTATTGATCCATTCCCTAGGCCTCTCGTAAAAATAGATGAGAATCTCCCACAGCTGTTTAAAGGACGTAAGGATACGTATCTGTGTGCCAGGCATTATATTTATAAGGTTATGCCTGATTATTCTTTGGTTCCTCTTACTACTTGGTTTTATTCGGCAGAACATTGGAGTTTTGCTGATTTTGGTCCTTATGTGGTATTTAATAATGGTAATTTGAATATAAGAGTAGATATATCTAGTGGTGACTACTATTTTGCTCCTGAGGATGAAATACCTAATTGCAAAGTTTTGTGTAATTTTAGGGGACAGTTGTTTATAGCTAATACTGATAAAGGCCCCAATTGGGTAGAATGGAGTAAAATCGGTGTACAAGACTTTAGCCTCGATGGTGAGAATACCGCAGGTTATATCCCAATGCCGTGGCAAGGACAAGTATACGCCCTGCGAGTACTTACAACAAGTAAAAACTCCCTCGGGATGGATCAGCAGACAATGCTTGTTTACGGGGACCAAGGAATTACCTCATTGTACCCTGTCTCTTCGCCAGCTTCGACGTACGGTATGGAGTTACTTACATACTACGGAATTGCCGGGAAAGGAGCGGTTGGCGGTGATGAAAATGTTCATTTGTTTGTTGATGAGAGGGGATACCTTAGAAGAATAACTGCGAAGGGAATAGAACGCCTAGGATATCAGGAGTTCTTTGAACCTATGTTAGGAGAAAATATAACAATATCCTATGACCAGAATAGAGGGGATTTTTATATTGCTGGTGATACAAATTGTTATGTTTTTTCGGATAACCAACTATATGAAATTTCACAATTAGTTAGAACTGGGGTTTTTACTGATGGGGCTTTTGTGTGTGTGAAACAAGAAAACTTATCTAATGATAGGTTGTTTGTTTCGAATAGTTTTGACCTAAATATAAGAACAATAAAAACAATCACGGAAGTTTTACTTGGTTCTAGTGGTAATGCTGAGGTGGCTTTATATTGGAGAAACAACAAACAAGATGAATTTAGGCTAAGTTCTTATAAAAGAGTAGGGCCAAGTGGAAGAGTAAGTCCACATGTTAGTGGAGTTGAGTTTAGACTTGTTATACGAAGTTCTGATCCAGACATACAATTGGATAGTGGGTATATTAGGTGGAAGTTAACTGACAAAAGAGCTATTAGGGGAATGTATGGTCTTGCTAAGGCTTCAGCCGAATCAGATTAGTGAGCATTGGGAAGTGATTAAGGAAGCTTTGCTTGCTTCAGCACCTCCGATAATGGATGGTGCAGATGATTTTGTGTTGTATGTACTTAAACAGCTTATTTCGAGTAAGATGCAAGTTTGGGTTATGTTAAATGATAATCGAACATTAATAGGTATAGTTATTACTACAGTTACTAGGGATGATTGTAGTGGTACAAAAAGCCTACTTATATATTGTGTGTATGGATTTAGGCCTGTGTCTTCTAAAGCATGGGAATTTGGCCTGAACAAACTTATTCTTTTTGCTAAATCTAACAACTGCCAGAAGTTATCTTTTTATACTCAGTCTGATGAGATTCTAGCAATAATAAATCGTTTAGGAAAATTTGATACTTTTACTTACGGAGTTATGAATGTTTCTTAGGGGAGGGTACTAATGCTTCCTAATATGGGTGAGTTTAGTTTTGGTAAGCCTTATGCTATTCGTGGAATAGATTATTGTTCTTTTGGGGGAGGTGGACAAGGATCTGGTAAGGTAGAATATCCTCAGTATCTTCAAAATGTTCATATGGATTGGTTAGCTAGTATTGCTCCTGGTGGAACTGATCCGGTGGATACAGTTGAAGTAAGTATAGTTGATGTCATGAATGCAGCACTTGGAGCAAGTCCTTTTACTGGTTTTTCAGCATATAATCCTGATATTGCTCTGGCGGATGCGTTAAGCCAAATAGAGCTCTATACTAACCTTGATCCTCTAACCGAGTATGCTACAGCTCTTACTCCCCTGAAAACAGCCACTACCTTTGTAGATACCTACCTAATGAACACAGATTCAACCAGCAAACTAAACGATCTCATAAATGCCTATAGTTCCCAATTAGATGCTGATTTAGTATCTAAAACTTATCCTCGCTTTGATCGAGGAATGCAAGACATTAATGCTGTAATGAGTAGTGCTTTTGTTGTAGGTAGGGCTCTTTTGGAAGCTGAAAAAGAAAGAAACGTAGCTAGGTTTGCTGCTGAGTTGTATCTTCAAAATTATAATCGTAGGGCAGATATAATTCTCCAGGCAGCTGATTTTCAGCTTAGAGTATTTGCAGCAAAAGAGTCCTTCTTACGGATGGCCTCTCAGATAGCTATAGAGTACTCCAGAATTAAAATAGTTGCAAAAAAGGAACAACAAGACCAGAACGCGCATTTTGAAGAACAAGATGCTCTGTGGGATCTCGAGGTATTTAATCATGGTGGTAGACTTATTGCTGCTATAGCAGGAGCAGCAGCTGCAAAAATACCTACACATAACAAAACAATGTCATCTATTGGCGGTGCCATGAGTGGTGTTGCTATGGGTGCTGCAATGACAGCAGGAAATCCTATAGGTGCTGGAGTTGGTGGGATTTTAGGTTTTGTTGGGGGTTTGCTTGGTTCGTAGAAATTAAGATTGCCTAGGTCAAAAAGTGTCCTAGGGAATCAACTTAAAGGGGAAGACTTATGGCATGGTGGGAAGCTTTAAAAGATCCTAGTTTTCAGCATGGTTTATTGCAGTTTGGTGGTGCCTTGTCTCCTGAAGGAACTTTTGGAAGGCAAGCAGCAGAAACTTATGGTCCTGTAATACAGGGACAGATATACAATAAGGCTGTCGAAGACCAAATAAAAAGACAGCAACTGGGAACAAGTGCTGTTGCTATGTTGGGAGATTCAAGAAATTCTTTAGTGGGGTATAATGAAACAATCAAGCCAGATGGAAGTAAGAATATTACTTGGAAGGCTGCATCTCCTGAACAAAATCGAAAGGCAGAGGTGCTAGAGGCACAAAGAGCAGCTGGACAAGCTCCACAACAGCCTATGGGGCAACCTGGACAAGTACCTGCGCCAGTTAATCCTACTCCCCTGTTTCCACCACAGACTACACCTCAATGGCAACAGGGAACACCTACAGCAGAAGATTTTAAGAAGTATGGTATTACTCCTCCTCAGGGAGTTCCAGCAAATCAAGAAGAATTAAATAGGTATTTACAGTCCCCGAGTTCTGCTTTAGGTACAGTCCCTTTCGAAGGTAGTCCCAGTTCTCCGGCGTCTGGGATGATACCAACTATGCCGGTGCCTCAGCAGACCCCAGGTGCAAGCAATCTCGGGCTTACTCCCGAACAAATAGCTGCGGCTAGTCAGCAGGCAATAATAGAGGAAAATGCTCCGTATGAAAGAGCACATAAAGCAGCAGTTATTCGTGGGTTGGGAATGCAAGCTGCTGTTACTGAAAGAGAACTTGAAACAACTAAGCCAGTTACTATAAATGCTTTTGGGGTTCCGGTAACAGTTACTGGTAAAGATGCCCTGAAGTTTATTACGGATATGGAAGAACTTCAAGCAAAAGAAAAATATTATGCTTCGCAAGCTCGTATTGCGGAGTCTTTAGAAGGTTCTCGCCGAGCCCAAGAAGAACATACAAGAATTCAGTCTGAGCTGGCTCGTAAAAAACAGCAGCGAGAAGAACTGGCTCTTAAAGCTTTTGGTAAAAAACTCTTTGAAGGAACAGATATTTCAGTAGAGGATTTTATTGCGCTGCCTGATTATGCTAAGGCTGCTGTGGCTCAAGCTACTCACAGAAAGAAAGCAATTGAGGATATGTATCAGACTCTTCTAAAATCCTCTTCTCCTGGGTCACCAAATCATATAGAGGCACTTAAACGTAAGGTGCCTTTAGACACTGTCTTAGATGAAAAAATGTCTTCGATTTTTGGAAGTAACTGGAAGTCTGAGCTAGGTAATAAGCAAGAAGAAACTCCCCAGGTTACTGAAGACAATGATCCATTAGGTATCAGGCATTTAATTAAATAAAAGGTCTGTGTATATGATAAATATATCTGAATTTCGTAAGCAAAATCCTCAATACAACGACCTTACGGATGAGCAAATATCTCTGGGGATACACAAGAAAAGTTATTCTGATATTCCCTTTGAGAAGTTTGACCGAGTATTTAGGCCTACAACTACAGGGGATTGGATTAAATCACTAGCTGTTGCTCCTATTCATGGGGCACAAGAATCTCTTGCTAGTATACCACTCCAGAAAGAACTAGAACAAAAATCTAAAGCAAAACGCATTTCTGAATTGCCGACTGGGCTTGAGGAAGGTACGCCTTTTGCTAAAGGATACTATGGCAAAGCCCCTAGCTTTACAGCTTTAGCAGAGCCTTTACCTTCACCCGAGCAGAAAGAAGCTGCTAAGGAGTATCTAAAGACTCCAATCCAAGAAAGCTATGCATATAAATTCTACAAACAAAGCCAAGAAGGTAAGATACCTTTTGCTGCGGCATTAGGATCTGAAGATCTGGGTTATGTAAGTGGACAAACTTCCATAAAACCTGATATACAAGAAAGTATTCCTTACGCTGGCATGAAAGGTGTAGGACAGTCACTTGGGGCACTTCCCTTCGTAGCATTTGGGGGAGGACCTGTAGGACTTAGTGTTGCGGCACTTCCTATGATGTCAGCTGAAGGTGTTAGTATGTTGGAACGAGGAATCCAGCAAGGCATTCCCGAGGAAATTGCAGTAGACGCAGCAACGAAAGCAAAGTATCTTGGGCTTATTGATTTGGCAGGACTCAAACTTCTTACTGGAGTAACAAAAGCACTTGTCAAACCCGTAGCTAAGAAAAGCCCCGAAGTAGCTAAACAACTTTATCAAAGAGTCTGGAACAAAGCCGTAGAAACAGCCGCTAAGCATCCCCGGACAGCTGGAACTTTGTTTGGGTTTACTGATGAAGCAGTTCAAGAAATAGTCCAGGAAATAGGAGCTAATGCAATAGCCATCCAGGACTACAAAGAGGCAGTTAGTCTTTTTAATGGAATAAAAGAAGCTGGAGGAGCCGGAGGCCTGGCTGGGGCTATCCTTGGAGGATTGCTTACTGCCCTTGGAATCAAAGCCCGAAAGATGGTTCACCCAAAATCCCCTGCTCAAATAGTAACTCCTGAGGATATCGCAGAAAAGCCTCAGGAACCTACAGCACCTCCAGGAGAACCTACAGCGCCTTTTGAAGAAGTTCAACCTACTCCTGAGGAACCAAAGCGAACACTATTAAAACCTCCCACACCTGATTGGGTTACTCCAGCTCCTCCGATTCTAAAAATTCCTCCTCAGAAGGAGAAGCCAGTAGCTTCTGAACTTCAATCCGAAGTTCAGGACGTAATGAAACGCAAGTTTGGTTCCTTTAATGAGGCTGCTGAGGCAGCCTTGGACTTAGAAGAAAAGATAGGTGTAAAGCTCTATCCTCACTTACGTAATGAAGATTATGTTTTACGTATGTCTCCAAAACTACATGAGGAGGCAATCCAGCAATATCAATCAAATAGACAAGCAGCGCTTAATATTATAACCAACAGAGAAGCTTTAGTGCAAGAACCATCAGGGCAAGAACTTTCTGAGCCTAGGTCAGAAAGTGTCCTAGGCAAAGAAGAGGTTCCAAGAAGACTTGGAGAGGCCCAACTTCCAGAAAGTATTACTAAAGCGGTGAAGCTTCATAGTGTAGGGCCTCATATGTTTAGGGGAGCTAGTGAGGTATTTCGCAGTTCTCTTAATGAGTTTTTTTCTAATGTAAATAAGCCATCAATGCCTTCAATGCCAAACGAAATGACATTAGATCAGCTTTATTATTGGCTTGATAAATATAGTGGGCAAGAAGTACCAGGAAAAAAACCGGGAAAAGCTTATATAAAAAAAGAAGAATTAGATGATATCTTTAGGTTAACTTCAGCAAAAGATGATTTAGAGGAATTAGCCGAAGAGCATGGAGGAAAAGTTAAACTTCGGGATGTGGCAGAAGTATTTAAGGAAAAAGCCATACTAGTAAATGAAGTAATATATTCTGAGGTAGCTACAAAAGAAGAGGGACATATAGCAGCCTTAGAAAAAGGTAAAAGGAAGCTTACCCTTAAAAAAGATGATATGCACAAGACCTTTTTGACAGAGGTTTTTCGAACACAGAATAAGTATAATTCTAACTATAAAGCAATTTATACAGATCCTGTTACTGGGGAGAGGTATCATAATCCTTATGATTCGTTAGGTGATATCTCACCCGAGATGTTTTCTACCTTATATAAACTTACTGAAAATCCAATCTATCTAGAATATGAAAAACTTAATACATTTTTTAAGAAACTTAAATCTGGCAAGTCCCCTGCTCCCGATTCACCGGAGCGTTTAACTATTAATAATTATTTTAGGAAAAGTCATGATTATGTTCATGGTTATGCAATAAATAAAATGCAGGACCGTTCCATTAATGACGTGTTTGCGCTGAGATATATGCCGGAGAAGTATATAACGTATATAAAAAATGATACCAGAATAGTTAAGAAGATAGGTAGTCTTACTAATCAAATAAAAAAGAAAAAGAAAAACCAAAAAATTAAAAAGCTTAAACATATATCATGGACTACCCCAGGAGGAATTAATAACACAGAACTAGTTATAACTAGTTTCCAAGCGGAGGAACTTCCATATGATTCTCTGCATTTTGCGGAAGATGAAGGGAAAAAAAATATAGGCTGGGCACGTGTTCAAGAAACAAACAAGATTGATGCAGGTGATACTACGTCGCCCGTAGGTTTTATTGATGAGGTACAAAGCGCCCGTCATCAAAAAGGAAAACGAGAAGGGTATTATCTTGAAGATTATAAAAGGTCTATTGATGCTCCTTTTCGAAAGTCTTATAACACCCTTCTTTTAAAACGAGTTCTTATGTATTTTGCTGATAAGGGCTTTTCTACGATAGCTTGGACAACTGGTGAACAACAAATAAGTCGTTGGTCTGATGCCTTGTCACAAGCAGTTACTAAACTGGAATATGATAAAGAGGAAAATATTTTATATATTTATCCAACGGTCGATGAAATACAATCAGAGGAAATAAAACCAGAAGACTTAAAGCATTATGTAGGTGATTATGTGGCAAATAAGTTACTTATCGATCGTGTAGTTTCTGGGAATAATATTAGATTTGAAGCAGCGTGGCCTAGGATAGTTTATGGTTCCTCTGAAAATAAGACTCTAGGCCTACTGGGTAAGTTATTTCAAGATATACTCAATAAGGCTGTAGGAAAAAAGAATTTTAGCTTGGGATGGATACATACTACTAACACAAACTCTTTACAGCCTAGTATACAAATAACTCCTGAGGGTTTGGAAAAGCTTAGGTCAAATCCTATATCCCTGTATTCTTTCGGACCCCAAATGTTAAACGAACTCACGGAGGATATCTCTTCTCAGTTTTCTAAGCTTCCTAAAGGTGGTGTCAGCCGACGATTAGGAAAGCTTTATCGTCAATATGCTGGAATACCTTACTGGAATGCCAAAGTAGCAAAGAAGCTCGAACCAGTTTATCGTGTGGCTCAATCACGTACGAATACTAGAAACGAGGGGTTTTTAAAAAGTATGCAGGGCCTAGATAAATGGCCAAAACTAACATCTGAACAAAAAATAACCATAGCCAAAATATTAAATGATTTAGATGGAAAACAGCTTGAGGCCGTCCAGGCAGTGCCTTATATCAGCAGAGAGGACGGCAAACTTGACTTAAATCCAAAACATCTTGAAGAATTTCAGGAGTTTCTTGATACCAAGGACCTTGATCCTGAAGTAAATGACTATCTCTATAATGTTCGTTTAAGGCTGCTTGAAGCTCATCAAACTTATTACAACTATTACAAACACGATCCTACAGCAGACCAGACAAAGCTGGAAGAGTTTATACAGAACACAGGGTTTATACCTAACTACTTTCCACATAACTTCTATGGAGAGGCATATATAGAAGGTACTGACTCAGAAGGTAATCTTGTAGCAAGGATTCCTTTTGATACATCCTTACTGGAAAAGCTGGGAGGTAAAAAGTACATAAAAAGAATCAGAGAACGTATACAGAGTGATCCTAACCTAAGGGATCTTACCTTTAGCGAAATTAAAAGCTCTGATGAAATAGAACAGTTCTGGATGAACTCTCCGGTTCCTATAGATGTCATGTCTCGGGTTCTGGATACAGCTATCAATCATTATAAAGATAGTCCTGAATATAGAGGAATATTGGCTTCCCTCTCCCCAGAACAAGAACAACTTGCTCAAAAAATGTCTGAAAAAATCCTAAAAACTCTTCCTACCGAAGTAGCACATATCCTGAAACTTAAAGGCTTCTCCCACTATGCAAAGCGACGAGGAATCCTGGGATACGAAACACAAGATGTGGGAAAAGTCCTGTATGACTATATGTGGGGACTGCATTCTTCTATAGCTAAAATTGAGGCAGCTAAAGAATACACCAAACTTATGTACACACTTAAACCAAATAAATTTGAACATACCTTGTTGGATAAGTTTATAACTGATAACCTAAAACCTTACACCTCACTTGACCGAACAGTAGACACCACCAGGGCAGCACTTGCTGGAATATACCTTGGTTCTATAGTAAAATCAACGTTTGTTAATATTTCGACAATTCTTACAGGAGGTATCCCGGCAGTTGGGCTTCACTCCAAATCTGGTACCTTAATGTTTCCACGAGCAGCAAAAGACATAGCAAAGCAGTTTATCTCAGAGCTTCCGGAACAACCTAGGTTTGCTGGAATCCACGGAAAAAAAGATCCCTCCGCAAACCATCTGCAACAAGACGAAATAAATCTTATGGTACAACTGCTCACAAAAGGTACTGTACAACACCAGATGACCAATGAGCTTCAAGTAAATCTCCGAAAAGCTGAGTCTAAGTTTATGAATATGCTGCAAGCTTATACAACCTTTGTGCTAGGTGGTATGAGTATGACTGAGTGGTACGGCAGAGCCGTAACAGCACTGGCAGCATATCGAGCATTTCGAGATGGGAAAATAGATAATAAAAAAACTCTCACTAAATACAACCTAACTCCTAACCAAAAACTTGATATGTCAGACCCCAAAAACATGAAAAAAGCTATAAACTTCTGTGATGATGTAGTAAACTATAGTTTTGGGGAGTTTGCTAGCTATAACAAGCCCCTGATGGTACGCACAGGGAAAGCTGGAAAGATATCTCAAATAGGTTACACTTTTCGATTTTTCATGCACCACCAGCTTGAAATGTGGAATAATATGCTAAGACACCAACAAGGCCTTAGAGGTCCTGCAATGGCTCTTCTTAGTATAGCACATACAATGGCCTTAGCAGGTATTCCTGCCGGACTTCCTCTTATGAAAGTTATGATGAATCTATTTTCCTCGCTTACTGGAGATGATCCCGAAAAGATGCTTCGAGAAAAGCTTCCCGATAATGAAACTATCCGGGATATTGCTATGTACGGGTTGCCTTCAGTAACAGGAGTTTCTCTTGGTGGCTCATATGAGATAGGAGTACCTGAAGCTGTTGAGGATCTGCTGGGTGTAGCTGGTCAAATTCCTTTAGATATCTATCGTGGAGTTCGAGCATACCAGTCAGGAGCAGGAGCCTCACGAGTTATGGAAATTGTTTTTCCTTCTATCTTTGTTCGAAATATCTTAAATGCTCTTAGAGGCAAATCTGAAGGATTGTATACTCTTAGAGGAACTCCAATCTCTAGGCCTGACGAAGAAGGCATCCCTATCAAATACACCGATACCGACATTGTAAAGAAAGTCCTAGGTTTTCAGAGTCTGGAAAAAGCCAAGCTTTGGAGAATAACCCAGGATATAGAAAAAGCAGAAGACTTTAGGCGAACTAAAGTTACTCAGTTGGTAGATAGATTTATGCATGCATATAATAGGAATGACTACCAAGGAATGATTGATGTGTATGACGAAGTCATTGCGTGGAATATCAAAGTCATAAATGACAAAAAACCTGAGTTTGTTATAGATTTACAGGAAGGAATCCAACGCAGGCTTAGTGGAAAACCACTCAGTGGTTATATGCGATTACGTAAATATAAGGCTGCTGAAGCCCACGGATTAAAATAAACTCACTCAGTTATTAAGATTCCCTAGGACAGAAAGTGTCCTAGGGAATCTTAACAAAATCCTAACAACATTCTTTAGCTATTTCTTCTAACTCATCTGACAAGAACCTATAGCAAATCAAATCCAAGGCAAAAGAAAGATGAGATTTATTGGTTACTTCGAGAGACTCAAGAGTACGAAAGATGTGGTTTATTTGGGTTAGAATATTGTTTAAGTCGTTTTCTGGAATAGAATGGGTTTTTATTAGTTTTAGTGTACGATCCACCCAAATTGCCTTAGCCTTACCTCTTGGAGCATAAAAATCACAGTACGGAATAAATGGATCGTCGGTAGTGTCATGTTGCCTAATACAGCATAATGCGTGTATTATACGCATAGCATCCTCAACAAGAGGAGAAGGAATAGCTGATTTTACTTTTTTAAGGTCTTCTTCAGTGAGTTTGCCTTCCATAACAAGATAATCTAAAATCTTCTTTGCGTATTCTTCTTTGATGTCCATTAAATGTCCTTTCTTAGTATGTTTCTAACTGCTGGTGAATTAGGAATTACTCGAATTAATGGATCCGAGTTACCAGTACGTTCCATGGTTATGGCTTTCATGCATATAAGGTTTTGAATTATAGTATCAAATGTTGCAACATCCAAGTCACGATAGAATGTTTGTAGAATCTCACTTCTAGTGGTAGCAGGCCGTGACTGGATGAAGTTAAGAATCCTGCTTAGTGTATCTGCGTGTTTACTTCGACCTACGCCAATAAAAGTGAGAGGCATACGGCTTTCAGTAAATTCTAGAAGTTTTATTGCTCTTTTTAGGTCTTGTTCTTCAAGCACCATCATGTTAGTGCGTGATGCATTTAAGATCATACTGAGTTTTAGTATGTGTATTGGCCTTCTTTCGTAATATCCTGCCATTCTCGGGTCAGTGAATTCTATTCCTTTATCCTGAGTCATGTACCATTCTACCCAATGGTTTAGATATGACTCACTAAACTTGAATTCCCCTACAAACATATGTATCTGCTCTAAGTCATTACGAAGATCCTCAAACATTTGTTTTTCTTTTGCTGTCAAGAATGGGGCTGGGCATTTCTTTGCTTTGTCTTCCTCGTAAACAAAGATTATTCTACTTGTAAGACCACCACCAATAGCATCAAGAGGAAGAGAACTTTGTATAAGTTCGGGTGTAGTAGCACCTATAAGGTTAACATACACACCCATTATTTCGTCTGTTCCTTGGGTTTTGGTGGTGTATGTCCATAAATCATCACAATCATACCAATCAGCGAGGTTGCTAATAAGTGTAAGATTGTTATAGCCCAGAAAAACAGTTAGTTCTTTACTAAAGATAGTTAGTGAGGCGTGGTTTTCTACTACGCCAGTCATAGGATTAGGGTGCATATTGCTGCTATTACGTAATGCTCGGATCAAGGCTTCTCTTGTAGTGGCTTCAGCTGCCATCTTTATTCCAAGATCCCTCAGCATTTTTTGGACTGGTACCATTGCTGTACCTTTACGGCAACGTCCAGGTGGGCCTACAAGAACAATATACATATTAGGAAATATTCTTGTGTGCCATTCAAGAAATACTTTTCGCTGTAAAACAGCAGCAATAACACTAACCGCAGTCCAAGTACGATAGAGAATAGGTGGTTCTGTATTGTCGGTTGCCTCTAGATAGGATTCTATCCAGTCAGGAACTAATCGACTACGTTCTGGCAGCATTCTGTTAATTCCCTTAGTTGGTTATACAAAGTTAGTGTATTGGTTGCCTGCATTTTACGCAAACCTTCGGGATTGGTTTTGGGGTCATACTTAGCTAGATTACCACCAGGGACTGCTGCTTCTACGTCAGCAGGGATGCTAAAAGATGTATTGTTCCAGTATAAGGGAGACTCTAGTTCGGATTTTATAGCAAGTACTATTTCAGCATGGGTCTCTAAAGGTACAGACATAGGAATTTGAAACCATATGCTGTCGTGAACCTGGTTTAGGAGTTCTACCTTAGAAAAGTTTGGATTATAATAAGTAAAGCACACCCCATCAAGGTTTAGTTTTTCTGCTATAGTAGATTGAGGAATATAACTATATGCCTCCTTAAATAATTCCTCGCCCCATCTACCCAGAAAAAGCCTCTTACGTCCTAAGCAGTTTTCTAAGGTACGTGACCTGGATAGACGCATACGTACCCACGAATGAAATTGTTGGATACCTTTGTAGGCTTTATGATACTGATTAACAATAAATCTTGCTTCATTCTCGGGAATCTCATAATAAAATGAGAAAGTCTTATAGCCTAGACCGTAGTTTAGGCCGTGATTAGCTTTTTTGCCCCAGAATCTCCAAGAATATACCCCACCTCCGATATCGCATTTTATGTTTTCTTTATCTTGGGCCTTTACCTCCTCATACGAGAGGCCACTTATTAAGGAACCTGTAAGACTATGTACATCTAGGTTTTCCTCAAAGGCTTTTTGCATCATAATATCAGGTGCAATATATGCAACTACCCGATTTTCTGCCTGGCTTAAGTCTATTTGATAGCCAATATAGCCCGGATCAAATCTCAAAAATTTCTTGAATTCAGGTGGTAAGTTTTGCATATTTCCACCAGTTCCAAAAATAGTTTGAGAACTACTAAGACGGCCACTTGATGTACCCACAGGGTTGTAAGAACATCGTAATCGATTATCTGGGTCTATTCCTATGTTGTAGTAGGTAGACTGAAGCTTAGATAGTTTGCGTATCTTTAGGAGAATTTTTGCTGCATTATCCCCAAGTCTTGATAGTCTTTTTAAGGCATCATTATTGGTTGTTACTGTTCCTGACGTGCGATTTACGTATGGGCGGTGTCCTCTGTGCTTATAAAAAAGTTCTTTTAGTTGTTTTGGGCTTTGTGGATTGCATTCAAAACCACATTCTTTAATAAACTCCTCATTAAATTGTGCTAAATCTTCTGTTGCCTTATCGTTGGCTTTAGTAAGACCCTCCATGTCTACTAAGATTCCAAGTTGTTGCATATAGATCAAGGGCTCTACAAGCCTTAAAGTTCGCTCATATACAGGCATGTTACCTTGTTTTTCTAGGGTTTTGACTAGCTTACTGTGTATCTCAGGTAAAACAGCAGAGTCTTTGGCATTGTATTCCCAGAAAGATTCCCAGGAACCCTCACCCAGCTTAAACCATTTTTTCCCCTCATCTTTATAGTAAGGTACGTCTGTATATACACTAGTAAGATAGTCTAGGCCTTTGGGTAATTCTGGATAAGCTATACCATGAGCTATCATAGTATCAGCAAGAGGTGATATATATATGCCATATTTTGACATGAGAAAGGTTGCATCAAAAATAATGTTTTGGCCTAGTTTGGTTATCTTTGGATCAGCACATATATCAGATATAAGTACCCATATTTCATGTTCTTCAGCCTTCGTAAAATAATCTGATCCATTATACATAAATGGAATGCTCATATATCCAACAAAATCATTTCCCAAACTCAAACAAGATACATAGTTGTTAAAGATTTCTATGTCCAAACAACAATAAGAATAGGTTTTAAGTGTGGTGAGAAAATTAATAACTTCCCAATAAGCGGGTTTAGTTAGTATGGTTCGTGGAGTAAGAGATATCTCAGGATAGTTAGATTGTTCTTTTATTTTGAGTAGATCACTGAATATTAGGTGCCTATAAGTATATTCGCGTAATGCCGAAGCAGGATGTAATATTGGGATAGTTTTCCTGCTTTTTGTTTGGGTATTAGATGACAAGATAGACCCGCGGTATTTGGTTATTTCTTTTAGTCCAGTTAGAGCAAATAAGGCAATTCTTCCTACAGGAACCAGAACATTCGGGCTAAGTTCGTTTAATTCGCTATACAGGATATCCAGATATTCCTGAGCACGCGCGGATATCTTAGGAGTTTTTTTAGATAGATCTATAAACAAGTTTATGTTATTACCTGGTGGTTGTTCTTTTATGACGTTAGTCACATAGCAATCTTTCCGATTAATTAGGGCTTTTCTCAGGCAATCTTCGAATAGCTGTCCTGAAGGCCCTACAAAAGGTCTAAGTAATCTCGCTTCCTGGGTCCCTGGGGCCTCACCAATAAAAACTATCTTAGCATCCTTAGGACCCTCACCCGGAACAAAAATGGAATTTATATCAAATGACATATGAGCCTCATAAAAGACATGTTAGGTTCTAGTTTGCCTTAAAATTAAGTTTGCCTAGGTCAAAATCTGTCCTAGGCAATTATAACTTATCCCCATATACTCTAACTACCAGATCACTGTGCGAAAGAATAAACTCACCCATACTGTCATAACCGTCCTTAGAAGTTACGACTAGTTCAGTTATTCCTGCGTTAATTATTTCGCTTAGACAATCTTTACAAGGTACTTCGCAAGTAAGATACATAGTAGTGTTAAGAGTACACACACCATTTCTTGCTGCATTCGCAATGCAGTTTCGTTCAGCATGAGCAGCAATACATAAATGCAGGCCTTCACCCGAGTTAAAGCCCAGATCATGGCGAGGACAGCGTACCCCAGAAAAAACCATATTTGTGTTGTAAAGGTGTGGGTCTATTATATGCCTTGTATCACAGTGTGGAATACCTCTAGCTGGCCCATTATAACCTTGCGCAATTACTGAATCGTCTCTAACTAGTATTGCACCTATTTGTCGGCTAAGGCATTTACTTTGTTTACTTACGGCAAGAGCAATAGAATAAAACCAAAGATCTTTAGACATTAGAAGACTCCTCAAGCAAAGCAGAAAGCAGGATAAGATAGTTAATAGAGTCTGTTATTTTTTCTTTCCATTGTTCAGGAGAAACAAAAATATTGGATTCTTGGGAGGAAATAAAACTATATATTGCTATGATGTGTTTTGCCAGCATTCCTCCAAGAGCAGTAACAGGAGTACAAGACTGCAATAATGCGGCTTGTTTGAAGTTTTCTAGTCTGTCTTGGTTAGGTGCGTAAACAGATGCCCTATCTATGAGGATATCTTTACAGGATTTTATTTGAGCATTAAAAAGTTCAACAAACTTCTCTGTTGTCATGAGTGTAACTCCTGTAGTTTTGGTAAGGTTGTTCATACACACGGGTAATAAAACCATCTCGGTAAGATTTAGATAGGTCAAATCCAATTGCAGACATTTTAAGATTAGCACAAGCAAGAAGAGTGTTTCCACTACCTGCAAACGGAACGATAACTCTACTCCCGGCGCCAACAAAAACATCCAAAATGTTTTGGATGAGTTCTATTGGTCGTTCCGTGGGATGGATTTTAGATGAAGGAGGGACAGGTTTATAACTGAAATGGTTAAGAGACCCGGGAATATTAAGTTTAGAGTTTTGGCCTTTTGTAAAGTAGATAAAAAATTCCATTGATTGTGCTAGAAGTATATTAGGAACTCGGGATTGGCAACAGTAGGAAGTTGGTTTTATCCAAGATCCTATACGATGATAGCCACAGGAAAAACCTAGGGAAGTGCATATGTCAATAGCAGTATTCAGGGTACCTAAACCTAACCACAAAATACCTTGACCACCCATAACCAGGGTTCGATATATCTCTTTCATAAGATTAGTCAAAAACAAAGGATAATCTTTTATGTAAGAGTCTTTGTAGTCTTCTTTATCGTACAAAGAAGAAAAACCATCGTTCTTGCGAAGGAATTTTAGGTCCATATCATAAGGTGGATCTATTTCAGCAAAATCAAAGCTGTTATCGTGAATGGTTTTGATTCCCTCAAAGAAATCACGAACCAAATAAGAATTAACTAAGTTATTTTTGGGAAGATCAGAGGTACGTTTCTCAAATTCAGCTGCCTTATCTGCAATTGTTATTTTTCTTACCAGTTTTTCCAGGACTTTTTTTGCCTCCGACTTAGTTTTTACGTCAGTAAATACTTCTGGCACTGCTTCTATAACATTAGCTAATCGGAGGTCACTTATTATGGATGATTTACTTACTCCCAATAACTCAGCAGTGTTTTGTTTTGTCCATCCAGTTTTTTCCTGGCTTCCTGCCAGTCTAATACCATGTTTTTGGATCATTAATTCGTGGATTTTTTGTTTTATCTTTAATTCCTCCGTGAAGGTAAAATCTTTTCGGTGGATGTTTTCAACTAACTCGCAAACACGGATAGTATACTCATCCATTTCAACGGTAGATACTAGTGCTGGAATAGTAGGTAAACCCAAATCCAAGGCTATTTTTAGTCGTCTACCCCCAGCAAGAAGCAAATAGTTCTGATTAGGTCTTTCTAACACAAGTATACTTTGAAGTATCCCGTGTTCTTTTATGGATTTTAATAGTTCTCCTTGATCATCATAATCACTTCGGCACCTATTACCAAAGTCAATATCCTTAGGATCCAGTAATTTTGGAACTAAGCCTAAGGGTCCAAGAGAACTCGCAAGATTAGAAGCCTGGTTGTTAGGTGTTTCTTTCGACATTATCGAATACTCCTAATAGTTTTCGTATTTCATCTGGTGATAAATTATCCACTAAAGCCATAAGATCAGAACCAGAGGACACCAAGGTAATCTTTTTCTCTTTTTTCTTTATTGTGGTTTTTTTGGTCTTTGTATATGTGTGACGTTGGAATCGTATGTCAGAAATTAAAGCTAGCTGGTCTTCGGTGGATAAAGACGAAAAGAAAGGAACCAAGTCTTTAAGCATTGCCATTTAAGGATCCTTTATTATAATCTCTTCGAAGATTTCTCTAGGTAAGTTAAATTGTTCGTTTACTATTGCCATAATTACTTTGTGCCGTGTGTCTGGCTCAGACAGAAGGTTTATAAGGTTGTTTATTATTGCCAAAAATAGAGGTTTTTTTAGGCCATGAGGAATTACTTGTAGAGCTTTAAACTGCTCTACACTTATTTCTACTGAAAGCCTCGGTCGGTAAGGTAAAGACATAGCCGTACTCCTAGTTAACATTCAGGACAATTTCGAGTGATAGGATGACTTTGGAGAACTGTACCACACTTTGGACAGCACAGAAAAAGCTCATCATAGCAATCATCACATACAAAAAAGAATCCACATTCTTTACAAAAGAACTTTCTCATTTAGTCTCCCTTTTTTATTAAGATTGCCTAGGACAAAAAGTGTCCTAGGCAATCTTAATTAAGTTCCTACAAAGCTATTATCAGAACACTCAGCTACAGCCATCTTTTGATAATGTTCTGATCTCCGTACTCATCTGAAGACTGGATACCTAAAATAACCCAAGCAGTTAGCCCAATCAGATCAGACTGGCTAAAGGGCTTGGTCAGGTCCATTTTGAGAGACTGCATCATACGCATAAGGGACAGCTTTTTACGATTGACGCGCTTCGCGTCATCGGAAGGCCCCGGAAAAGAAATAAACGTAGTTATGTCTTTTGCCGTGGGCTGATCCAAAATCTCGCAACGGAGTCTCCAGTACGTACCTCCGTTCTTGTCTGTTCCTGTGTCAACGCTGACAATTTGAATTTGGGCCTCTGTTCCCACAGGAAGCACTACTTCATCATAAACATCATCAAAATTGGGAACAAATGATGTAGAGTCCTCAAAAGTATCGAAGGGAGCGGAATCATTCGTGTTTTTGGTTTTACTCATCTGTAGTTTCCTTTTCGTTTGAGTTAGTAGTTTCAAGTGCCTTTTTTGCTTTCTCAAGTAAATTTGTTATATTTGGTTCTTCTCTTATTTGAAATATTCCCCCTTTCCCCAGCCTGGTACGCGCCAGGTACCGGCCAGTTGATTGTGTGAGAAGTGAGTAGTAGATACCTTTGGAGGTATCTTTCGCCTCCGCCACATAAATCTCGCTAAACAATAACGGTATGCGAGTAGTAAGCTTGCCTGTTATCATGGGTCGCATTAGAAGTTGTTTGGTTACTGCGTCTTCCTTAATATCTAGATGTCCTGTGACGATAACATTACAAGGCAGGGAAGAGATCTCTTGAATAACGTTTTCTATCAGAGTCATTTGCGGGAGCCAGTCATCTTGCTGAGGTACTCCGCCAGGACGGCCCTTAAGCTTAAGAATCTTTAGTAAAGCTGCCTTTGCCAACGTAGTAAGAGAATCAAGGCAATAGGTACCTATCTCCGCAAAATAACCTGCTGCTTTTCTTCGGTGGAACTCTCGGTCGAAGAGATCAAATGCTGAAGGCATCTTAGGATTGTCCACCTCAAAACGAGTATCAGCAAATACTGTACCTCTTGCGATTGCGTCATCAAGAGATTGGGTGCCTCCTGGGTCAAATGAGTCAACATGAACAGGAGGAGGACAGGTGCGAAGCATGTAAGTTTTGCCTGTTCCGCTCTCACCCAAAATTATTGCCCTAAACGAACTGGAACGAACATCTTTGTTGTAGATAGACGAGAGCATTTCCAGCTCTTTTTGTGTTTCTGGACTAAGTATTTTTTTATTCATATATCATCTTTCCTATAATATCAATGGTTTGTTTTTTTGGCTGATCAGCCGGGTTCCAGAAATCAACCTTAAATCCTAATGGAGGTTCATGCGCATAGCGTAGTGGATTAGACCATGCGCAACAGAAATCATGATACCGGCAGCCAAAATACTTAGTACAGCTGTTGGGATTCATAGGAAATGCTCTCAGATATGAATCACCTTCAGCGCACTGCGAAAGAACCTGTTTTTCGTGGTGCAAGGCAGTCAGGTAATATCTTACTGTCTCGTACCACGAGTACATCTGAGGAAGTATTTTTACGCAAGGGATTCTAATCAATTCTGGACCTTTTTTATTAAATACTACGCCGTTAATCAAGACGCCGTAAACATCGGCTAACTTGTACAGAAAATATAGAGCATGTGTATAAGTACCAACCTGTAAACTCAGCTGCCACTGCTGGTACCATTTCCTATCAGCGCGACCGGTTGTTTTGTGTTCTATGCTGACGATTGTTCCGTCAGTACGATTTTTAGCTATAAGATCCTGTCGAAAATAAAGTTTTGCTGGTTCTCTTGGTTCTGCTCCTATGAGTTCGATGGACACATATCCAACTGCCTCTATGTGTTGTACCTCATAGGTCGTGACATCCTTGGAAAAATATACGTCTATATAGTTTTGAAGAGCTTCATACGCAAGATACGGCGACTTAGGTGCGTACATGTCATCCGTGTGTTCCTGGAAATGCTGGCGATACACATCCAGGAAACTAACATACGCAATATCAATAGGAGCCATTCCTCCAAGTGGCTCATTTCCTATCTGGTAGAGGGTTGCGAGTGCCGCATGCCATGCCTCACCAAAAATCAGGTTATGGTCAGTCAACTCGGGTCGCCACCCCAACTCATACTCGAAAAAGTACTTTCGTGGGCAATCAACGAAAGTACTAAGCTTAGTTGTGTCAATGTTGCTGTTATACTTAGTCTGAGTTTGAGTCTGAGTCGTTGTCATGGGATTTTTCCTTTTCTTCTATACTGTTAGAAGCTAGTCTATTACACGCCTTTCGTAATAGATCACCTTAGCTTTACGAGCTATGGCACCGTAACGTACCAAACAATTAAATAGATCTTTGTTCTCTTGCTCGAGGTGTGGAATATAAACACTAAATACCCAATCTAATGCCTCTTTTATTTCCTTTAGACTCATGGGGTTAGGTTTGGGTTTTTTTGCTGTATTAGCCTGAACTTGTGGAATCCCCTTCTTGTACATGTGGTACCTGTTACGAGCGGGTCTTGTGATTAGACCCTCCTGTACCAGTTCACATAATGCGATAGAGTACGTATGAGGCCTTATGTTTAATTTTAGACCGTCCCTTATTTCTGCTGTAGACTGAGGAGCCGTATACGGGATTTCTGATACATACTCATAAATTTTCCTTTTGATCTCGGGGTTTACACGATTCTTCATACCTGTCTCCTTTTTAATCTTCGTATAATTCATTGGCATACGCAAATGAATCTGCTGCTATAGTTACATCAGGTGAATAATCGTTTACTAGACTAAACAATAGATCCACAGGTGGGGGGATCTCCATATATTGCATGATTAGGTACTTTTTTTCTTCGGATGTCATTCTTAACCCTTTCTAACTGTCATAAACACATAAAAATATGATTCTCCTGTTTAGTCGTTTGAGTAAGTTTTAATGGACATGATCCTTTTTAAATATTCTTCCACATCAATATCTGGAACATATGTAGGTTCAGTGTCGGGCTCTTCAGTTACAAGTGGTACATCAGATGACGACTGCGAAGGAAATTCGTAATGTCTATATTCCTCTGCGAGCTCGTCATGCAGGGCCCGCTGTCTTGTCTTGTCTGACATTTGAGCCACAGACAGACCATTAGCCCTGAGATAATCTAAAGCCGAACTAGCAGAAGTAATTGTAGACACTACTTCTGGTTGGGGCTTACTCGAAAGTAAGCCCAAAGTTATCTCAAGACTAACTCTTATTATCTCTGAATAAGAGTTAGCTCGAACCAACAATCCTCTGGCGACAAGTTGTTCGTGTACCCTTGCCACCAGAACGGGGCTTACGTATCCTTGAATGTTTAGGCCCTTTCGTCCCTTTCTCATGTATACCCCTTAGATATTTAGTTTGCCTAGGTCAGAAAGTGTCCTAGGCAAAGTTAATTTATATTTTAACAAATTAACTTCCACCCCGTGGGCGAGACTGTTTTTATCAGTCTTACCCCTCCCTTGCCGTCAGGGACCTCTTTCGAGGTCCTCTGATCGTTATGGAAGGCCCACAGCAAGGGCCGTACCTCCTCCCGGCTGTTGGCCAACTTGACCAACAGCGCGGGGATAGGAGAAGCTATGACAAGATCATAACAGCTGGGTGGCCTAATCATTTCCACCCAGTCGCTGATCTCCGATAAATTCCACCCATCAGGTGGGACTGTTAAAATCCCCCAACTCATGGGGCCAAACCGGTCGTTGAGCAGGTCCACTTGTTCCGGGAACAGCTTGTGGTTCCCGTTCAACACCACCATAGCTCTCTTCATGACCATAACTCTTTTCACTGTCATTTGCTACCCCTTTTCTTCTGTACTGATATTAGTAAAATCTATCTGCCGTACTACGTATCCCTTACTTGAGTACAACAGAAAATTAACCTTCTTGTGCTGTATAGCAAGCAGAGCCGAGGCTATACAGTTCATTATATTAAGAGATGTGGGCAGAAAATAATCGTCCGGCGAAGAATCCTTAAACACTTCCTCAAATTGCCGGACCATTTGAGAGGTATTATATTTGTTAATGGCTCCCTCAGAAAGAAATACGAGCTCCCCATAACGCTTTGCGTCAGAATAGTTATGGGCACTCTTGTTTGTTATGTATACTTTCATTTTCCCACCTTCTTAATTTTGCCTAGGACACTTTTTGACCTAGCCTGTCAAAGAGAATAAGCAAACCGAAAGCAACAGGGAAAGACAATAGAGAAAAATGTCCATAAGCAACAGGGTAATTAGCATATAGTATCCTTTTTTCTATTCTTCTTTTTTATTGTCGAGTATTACGTTTATAGCAGATGCAATACACGTAGGACAAGGCTTAAGCCAAATGACTTGACTTTCCTTTGCTATATGCTCATCATAAAGAATGGCTTTGCACGTATTACATCGTACAACGAGCTCTATCGTTGCAGTAAAACCAGTTTTTTTCATGGTAGGGGATCCATAAAAACACAAATTTGTGGTAAGACGAAGTCCAAAAAAGCCCTACAACCCATTGAAAAGATTGTAGGGCTTTTTTATTAGTTAAGCTTTATTCCCAATGCTTTTGCCCGTTCCTTGAGCTCGAGGATAAACTTCTTCTCCTCCTCTGGGCTCATTTTGCTTACTGCCGAAACGGCAGTACGCACCGGATCACGAGGACCCTTGGAAAAAGAGGTCCCCAGTACGTAATTTTCTGCCAGTGCAACAGCTTCTTCACGGGTCTTGTTGTTGACCAGGGCCGTTCGGGCAACATTCTGCACTCGAATGCTCCCCGCTGCCTTGTACAGATCGAAGACGACGTCCTCGCCGTACTTTGCTATTGCGTCTTCTAGGTTCTCTCCGAAGTCGTACTTGACGGAAATCGATGCAGGATTTCCATCAGATCCTTTTATTTTCCCTGTCGTGATTTTAATCGTCTCCTTCATTTGAGATCCTTCCTTTTGTTGTGGTTTTAGATTAGAATACTCTTCATTCACTAAGTAAGGAGTATTATAGTACATTTCTCTGTCACAATCAAGCTTAAAATGATCGGACAGAGAAATTATATTTAAGAATCATTATCAAGTAGATTTGATTCTTGTTAACGGAATAGAGGACCTGATGAATAAGGGAATGAGACCTTTAATTGTTTCTTTCATTTGAAATCCTTCCTTTTAACGGAATAGATGATCTGATGAATAAGGGATTGAGACATAAGAAAAGGCACCCGCTATAGGTGCCTTTAGACTTGATGAATAAGGGATTGAGACGACGTGAGGCGGGCAAGGCCTCACCTCGCCTCCATCCCAACGGAATAGATGATCAGGTTAACGAAATATCTGACTCATGCTGCATCAGCCCGATCAGTCGTCGGGCTCTAGCACCTCGAATCCATTTAGATTTTATTATTGCCGCGGCAGCGGCATTATAGTCATATGCCTGCAGAGCAGACAGAAACTTCTTGAGTCTCTTTAACCTATGGCGTCCCAAATGGAACGCCATATTCACGAGAACGCTTTTTCGTGGAAGTGAAAGTACATTAAAACATTCACTTCCACATACCACACGAGCGTCACAAATTGCTCTAACCGTGTCCTCCAGCAGAAGTTTCTCTGCCTGCTCTAGCGTGATCTGTAAATCACGCTTTACACGCATCTCTGCTGGAGTTAGTTTATGGCCATATCCAATGGCCCAAGGACCATTGGAGACCTTATAAGGAGTTAACTGAAGGCCTTCATCGTAACGAAGGCCCGACATATAAATGGCCAGTTCCAATTTCGTCGTCTTTGTCTCGGACATAGCATTCCTTTCCAGTTTAGTTGTGGACATAGCTTCCCTTTCCAGTTTAGTTGTCTCGGACATAGCATTCTCCTTTCTGAATGTGTGAGTTTAAGTTGATTCCCTAGGTCACTTTTTGACCTAGGGAATCTTAGTTTATGCCTTAAAAGCTAGTCTACATCTTCCGACTTTGTGTGTAAAGTTTTTTTTTATTGATAGATATAAGCTAGATATGAGTTATAACTGAATAAGTGGCAGGTGAGAATGATTGTTGGATCCAGATAATCTAGTTATAACAGGATGTTATGCAGGATTGGATTCTATTTTCTATTTTCTATTTTCCTATTCGGTAGTCGTCTTCTAGGTCACAGATTTCGAGTTCTGGGCACTAGGGTGAGTTTGAGTTTGCCTAGGTCAAAAAGTGTCCTAGGGAAAGTTAAAGGTTCCCTTATATATACTTTCCCTTATATATA
>Ga0334885_1001534_pt1 | contig 27682 bp, 22 predicted proteins | sample GraSluR1_MG_8_FD_207233 | JGI IMG/M metagenome (GOLD analysis project Ga0334885, IMG submission 207233) | Sludge microbial communities from methane-producing bioreactor in Wageningen University, Netherlands - Granular Sludge_31_05-R1 | ecosystem: Engineered > Bioreactor > Anaerobic >...
GTGCTGGAAATTTGAAAAGAAAAAATATTGTTCCAAATAAAATGATTGACAGACAATTAACTACGGTGCATAACATGGGGTGCAAGCCATGTGGGGGATGCGATGACCTCGGGGCAGCAGAGCCCGCTCGGGGGCTGCCCTAACGGCGGATGAAGACGATGCGTCACGAACTCCCCCACGGCTCACACCCCCAGCCGTTATGCCCAATAGTCTGAAAAAAATGTCGATTTTATAGTAATATTAAAATTTTGATAGTATATTTGATAGTATCAAATGATAGTATCAATGAAGCCACCATACAATATAACCCCTAGAATTCTTAAGTTGATTTCCTCTATTTCAGAGAAGATTGGGGAAATAAATGCTAATTTGATTAGCAAACCATCACCTCATTTAAGAAAACAGAATAAAATAAAAACTATTCACTCATCTTTAAGAATCGAGGGGAATACTTTAACCCTTGAACAAGTAACTGCTCTTATAGAAAACAAAAGAGTAATTGGACCTAAAAAAGATGTTCTAGAGGTGTTAAATGCAATAAAAGTTTATGACAACATCGCTTCATATGACCCCTTCTCCTCAAAATCCTTCCTGAAGGCACACAAAGAGTTAATGGACGGATTAATTGAAAATCCAGGAAAATATAGAAATCAAGGAGTTGGGATTTTTCAAGGTTCTAGAATTGCACATATAGCACCACCTGCTGAGAATGTAACTTATTTGATGAATGACTTATTTGGGTATTTAAAAAGAGATGAAGATTTAACCTTAATAAAAAGCTGTGTTTTTCATTATGAAATGGAATTCATCCACCCATTCTTAGACGGAAATGGGAGAATGGGTAGATTGTGGCAAACAGTTATACTTTTGAATGAATATCCCGTTTTTGAATTCCTGCCATTTGAAACCCTTATAAGCCAAACACAGCAAGACTACTATGATACTCTTGGGAAAAGCGATAGAGAGGGAAATTCAACTATCTTTATTGAATATATGTTAAGTGTTATCGAAAAATCTCTGAGTGAACTCCTTGATTTTAACAACCGAATTTTCAGTGATATTGACCGGTTAGAATATTTTATTGCATTAGGAAAGAAAGAGTTTTCTAGAAAAGATTATATGAATGTCTTTAAAGACATTTCTTCTGCAACAGCAAGTAGAGATCTAAAAAAAGGGTTAGAATTGAATATGTTTGAGAAAACTGGAATAAAAAACAAAACGTTTTATAAACTAAGAGAATAACTACTGGGCATAACAAGGGGTGTAGCCAATGTGGGTTGACATTGGAACTTTGGAGCGGTTTCGCCCGCTCGGGCATTTTCGTCGGGGGACGAAAACGTAACACGCTCTCCCACACTCGCCACACCCCCACCCGTTATGCAGCATATTACAAGACAGACCTAAATCATTGATTATTTAATTATTAGACAATATTTCTATGAAAAATATATGTTTTGTTATAATGGGATTCGGTAAAAAAACTGATTTCTCAAGTGGTCGGACATTAGACCTTGATATGACATATAAAAACATTATTAAACCCGCAGTGATTAGCGCAGGTTATGAATGTATTAGAGCGGATGAGATTCAAGATTCTGGAATAATTGATAAAAGTATGTATGCTTTACTAATACACGCTGACCTTGTAATTGCTGATATTTCAACTTATAACCCCAATGCAATATATGAATTAGGCATTAGACACGCTGCAAAACCTTTTTCGACAATTATAATGAAAGAGAAAGAAGGGAAAATTCCTTTTGACTTAGACCATAATAGAATCTTTCATTACTCACATATGGAAGAAGATATTGGAGCAACTGAAGCAAAAAGATGTCAAAATGAACTTTCTTCTTTAATTATAGAAATGACTAAGAGAAAAGAAACGGATAGTCCTTTTTATGAATATATTAAAGGGCTAACTCCCCCAACTTTACCAGAAGAAGAATACATTGCAATAATCTCAGATTTGGCAGATAGAGAAAAACACATATTTGCATTTGTAGAAAAAGCAAAAGAATTAATGGGAAAAAACGAATTCGTAGAAGCTGCTAGATATTGGGAAAAAGCAAGTAATAAAGCAGAAAATGAACCTTATTTTACTCAACAAAGAGCTCTATGCACATACAAAAGCAAAACTCCATCTGAAAAGACAGCTTTAATAGATGCCCTTTCAATTATAAATGAACTTGAACCTGACAGTAGCACAAACGACCCTGAAACTCTTGGTATTACTGGTGCAATATATAAAAGGCTATGGTTAATTGACTACGATATTGAACATCTTAAAAGGGCAATTAAATATTATGGTAAGTGTTTTAAAATCAGAAATGATTATTATACTGGAGAAAATTATGCTTTATGTTTAGATTTTATGTCTAAGGAAGAACCAAGTACTGAAGAGAAGATATATTTTAAAATAGAAGCTAGAAGAACAAGAGAAAAAATAATTGAAACACTTTCCATTACTACTTCAGACGAAGATTTTGAATTACGTAATGATAAGAAGTGGATATATGCTACTCTTTCAAATTGTTATTTAGCATTAAATCAAATTCCCAAATCAGTAGAATTTGAAAGTCTTTTCAAACAAGAGAATCCTATTGATTGGGAAATTCAAACATTCTCTGAATCAAAGAATCAATTACTCACTCTAAAAAAGGAATAATTATGGCAAGAAATTACAAAGTTTTCATCAGTCATTCTTGGTCTCATATTGCAGACCTTAGAAATTTAAGAAATTTGTTAGAAAATCGTGGCTACTTCAATGTTGAATTTGAAGAAGCAACCCCTGATGTTCCTATTAACTCTGATAATGCTTATTACATCAGACAAAGACTAAAACAAAAAATATCTAGTTCAGATATTGTTTTAGGTATTGCTGGAATATATGCATCACATAGCGAATGGATGGAATGGGAATTAGACAAAGCATTAGAATTAGAAATTCCTATTGTCGGTGTGATTCCAAGGGGTGCTGAAAGAATCTCTACCGTTGTAAGTTCAAGGTCAAAAGAAGATGTAAGATGGAATACTGAAAGTATTGTAGAAGCAATTAGAACTTGGGCAAAATAAATACGCTGCATAACAAGGGGTGTAGCCAATGTGGGTTGATACTGGAACTTCGGAGCGGTTTCGCCCGCTCGGGCGTTTTCGTCGGGGGACGAAAACGTAACACGCTCTCCCACACTTGCCACACCCCCAGCCGTTACCGCCAATGCTGAAAAAACCGATATAACTCTGTATGTCATTATATTACGAATAGACAAAAGAGAAACTGAATAACTTTTGAAAGAGAAAGAAGACTTAATCAATAAGTTTTATTTTAATCCAGCCCGCATTTAATAATTTGAAAGCCATCTGCCGACACACATTTGGCACATTGCCTTTTGCCTGCTAACACACAAACCCTATAGGCAAAAGCCAAAGAGCCAAATTTCCCACGCTTTTGAAAAGTGGTTGATAAGTAAGTTTGTATTTTACTCAAAAATCAGCAAAAATTTGGTTACTTTGTGACTTTATAATAGATTTTTACACAAAAGAAACAATGATAGACAATTCATTATTAACTAAATACACATTTTCAGGGCACGACTCCTTTCAGTGTCGACAACTTTGGCTGAAAAAGGGTTTTGATTACGTGCAAAAGGGGAAAAGCTTTAATGACGAAGATGCTGTTGTACAACTTGGAGTTGGGAAAAATATGGTTTCGTCAATACGTTTTTGGTTAAAGGCTTTCAATGTAATTGATAATAAAGACATACCAACTGAGTTCGGCAAAAGAATGTTTGATGATGAAATAGGATATGACCCTTTTTTAGAGGATGATGGTAGCTTATGGCTTTTACATTATCAACTCGTGAAAAATGGCTATGCTTCAATCTACTACATTATTTTCAACGAGTTTAGAAAGGAAAAACTGTTCTTTAATAAAGAAACTTTTGTAAACTATATTAAAAGAATCGGAGAAAGCAATTCCGACTTAAATTTCAATGAAAACACTGTTGCTAAAGACTTTATCGTTTTTACTAACCTTTATAAAAGCGACAGTGAAAACAAGGATGTAGAAGATAGTTTTTCAGGTATACTCTCAGAATTAGACATTTTAAAGACAACTGGAAAAGGAAAGGAAGAACAATTCTTCATTGATAATAATGAAAGAGATAACCTTCCTGAAACTATTGTGTTGTTTACAATAATTGACAATCCAAATTACGGTAGTTCTATAAGTTTAAATTCATTGGAATTTGACATCAATAGCCCTGGTTCAATTTTCGCATTAAATCGCTCTGGGTTGGTGAACAAAATCTCTGATATAGTGTCTGATTATAAAGAAATCACTTTTACTGACCACGCAGGGATTAAAGAATTACAGTTCAAAAACAAACTTGATGGTTACACAATTTTAGATAAGTACTATGGCAAATAACTTCACCACATCGGTTAATATTATAAGGGATACTGACAGGGATTTCAGCTACATTCCAACTCCCAATGCAAGTCAGGTTGTCAGCCAAATTGTTAATGATTTCAAGAAAGGAATTCGTTCTTTTAATATTGTTGGAACATATGGTACTGGAAAATCCTCTTTCCTTTTAGCGTTTGAGCAGAGTTTAAAAGGTTATAAGCGATATTTTAATCCAAATTTCATTGCTAATCCAAAATTTGAATTTGTAAAAATAATTGGTTCTTACTCTTCTATTATTGATCAATTTGCAGATTACTTTAATGTTCAAACAAACAGTTATAAACAGGAAAATATACTTTCAGAGATATTTAACAAATACCATTCAATAGCCAAAGAAGATAAGATTCTATTTGTTCTGATTGATGAGTTTGGTAAGTTTCTGGAATATGCCAGTAAACACAATCCAGAAAATGAATTATACTTTGTCCAACAATTAGCAGAGTTCTGTAATAATCCTAAGCACAATATTGTTTTAGTTACAACAGTACATCAAAGTTTAGAGTCATACGCCTATTCGTTAAGTAATACTCAAAAACAAGAGTGGATTAAAGTTAAAGGGCGTTTCCGTGAAATTACATTTAATGAACCTGTTGAACAACTCTTGTATTTAGCATCAGAATATGTTGCTGAGAATTTTGAACAAAAGAATTCTAGCAAGGATATTGAAAAGTGTTTAAAGTTGACGACTGAAACAAAAGCATTCAACTTTAACTCCGGTTTTTTAAAAGAAATTGCCTCAAAGTTATATCCTCTCGATATTCTTTCAGCCAATGTTTTAACCCTTTCATTGCAACGATATGGACAAAATGAAAGGTCATTGTTTTCATTCCTTGAATCATCCGACTACACGGGTCTGGCAAAATTCAACAAAAAGGAAAATCCTTTTTATAACTTATCAAATGTTTACGATTACCTCAATTTCAACTTTTATTCATTTTTAACATCTAAGTACAATCCTGACTTCTCCTCTTGGAGTTCTATACGATCGTCAATTGAAGAAGTTGAAAGGGCATTTGAATCATCTATAGACGATTATGTAAAAGCTGTTAAAACTATTGGGCTTTTAAATATTTTCTCAGCGAATGGTTCAATATTAGATTTGAATTTCTTAATTGACTATTTAAAAATTGCTTGTGGTGTTTCAGATTCTAAAAACATAATTAAGAATCTTGAATCTAAAAATATTATCCGATATCGTTCTCACTCTAAGAGATATATTCTTTTTGAGGGTACAGACTTAGACATTCAAACTGCAATAATTGAAGCAGGGAATAAAATTTCCGAAGTTGTCGATATTACCACGCTTTTAAATAAGCATATTCAATTTAGCCCTGTATTTGCAAAGCAGTATTCATTTAACACAGGAACACCAAGATATTTTGAGTTTATAATTTCGGATTATCCTAAAAACATTACGCCAGTTGGTGAAATTGATGGTTTTGTTTATCTGGTTTTCAATGACAAACTGAAAGAAACTGACATTCAAAACAAATCTAAACTCCAAGAAGAAGCCATAATTTATTGTTTCTTCAAAAATTCAAGCGAGATTAAAAACCTATTGTTTGAGATTGAGAAAATTCAAAAGGTAATTGAAGAAAATAATGATGACAAGGTTGCAAAAAGGGAATTGGAAAATATTGTTGAATCTCAAAAAAGATTACTAAACCACTACATAACAGATAGTATTTATTCTGGAAGTAAAGAGGTAAAGTGGTATTTCAACGGTGAAGAGAAGAAAATAGCTGACAAAAAAGACTTCAATAAATTACTTTCACAGGTATGTAGTATTGTTTATGATGCTACACCTATGTTCAAAAATGAGTTAGTGAACAAACATAAAATTTCTTCATCCATCCATACAGCAAAGAAAAACTACTTCAAAGCTTTATCAAATAATTGGGATAAGGAGAATTTAGGATTTGAGGATTCCAAGTTTCCACCAGAAAAAACAATTTACTTATCACTTTTAAAAGAAAATGGGATTTCTCCCCTAAGGGATAATTCACTAGATGTAGTAACGATTGATAGAAACTCATCTTTCAGTAGGCTATGGAGTGCATCGATAGATTTCTTAGAAAGTGCCAAATATGAACAACTTAAGATTTCAGAGTTAGCTGAAATCCTTTGCAAAAGACCTTTTAAACTAAAGCAAGGTTTGATTGACTTTTGGATTCCTACTTTTTTATTCTTAAAGCGAGATGACTTTGCAATATTTAACGACGAAGGATATATACCATATTTGTCTGAGGAGAATTTGGAATTAATTGCTAAATATCCCGACAAGTATTCAATCAAAACTTTTGACATTGAAGGTGTAAAGTTGGATATCTTCAACAGTTATCGTACTTTCTTAAATCAATCAACAGAGAAAAAATTTGATAACAATTCGTTTATAGAGACAATAAAGCCATTTTTAGTGTTTTACAAACAACTACCTGATTACGCTAAAAGCACAAAAAGGCTTTCTCCTTCGGCTTTAAAAATTCGTCAAGCTATTTCAACAAGTAAAGATCCAGAAGAAACATTCTTTGAAGCGTTTCCTAGTGCTCTTGGATATACACTCAATGCCTTACAAGAAGATAAAACCAAACTTCACAACTATTCAACAAGCCTACAGAATGCTGTTAAAGAGTTAAGAACCTGCTATGATGAACTTTTGAAACGCTTTGAAGATTTTATCTGCAATGAATTTATTGGGAGGTCTGTTGATTTTGAGGAATATAAAGCAATACTACAAAATCGGTTCAAAAAGCTGAAAAAACATCTTCTTTTAGCAAATCAAAAAACTTTTATCCTAAGAGTTGATTCAAAACTCGATGACAAAAAGGCTTGGTTAAATTCAATTGGACAAGCAATTATTGGAAAAACGCTGGAAAATTTTGCTGATGAAGATGAAATAATGCTTTATGAGAAGTTCAAATCAATGATTTTGGAGTTAGATAGTTTAACTAAAATTTCCAAAACGGATATTGACGAAAGCAAAGAAGATGTGATTGGAGTTAAAATAGATACTTTTTTTAGTAAAATTGACCCCAAAGTGGTAAGAGTTCCTAAGAGTAAGAGCAAGGAAATAGAGCAATTGAAAAACGAACTGAGAAATAAATTGGGCAAAGACAATACTTCGAACATTGCTGCCGTATTGAACCTTTTAAAAGAATTATTGCAATGAGCAGACTAAGACACGTATTGGGTATATCAGGAGGAAAAGATAGTGCTGCCTTGGCTATTTATGTTAAGACCAAATATCCTTCCATTGATTTGGAATTTTATACTTGCGACACAGGAAAGGAATTGGAGGAAACTTATCAGTTGATTAGGAACTTAGAAGTATATCTTGGGATAAAAATCAAGCTTTTACAAGGGGCTGAAAACAGTTCCGAAGACCCTTTCGATCATTTTCTAAAAATGTACGGTGGCTTTCTACCTTCGTCCAATTCAAGATGGTGTACTAAAAAATTGAAACTTGAGCCGTTTGAAAAGTATGTAGGTAACGATCCTGTTGTTTCATATGTTGGGATAAGAGGCGATGAAGAAAGAGAGGGTTACATTTCTACAAAAAAGAACATTCAATCTATTTTTCCATTTAGAAGAAATATTTGGAGTTTAGACGTTATCTCAAAATTATTAAGTAACCATAACATCGAAAATTTATCTACTCTTTCTAAGAATACCGACTTTGGTATGTATTCCCTAAAGGTGTCTCAGATTATTACAAGAAGGATTGATGAATCATTCACACAGCAGCAAAAGCTTAATTCCCTACTTGACACTGATATAAAGGCCTTTAATCGGTTAGTTTTTGATTACCTAAAGGGGACTGATTACCCTTTAGCCAAAGAGGTTGACTTTCCATTACTAGATAATGACGAGGTTTTAATAAGGGAAGAGATTTTTAAAATATTAGAAGAAAGTGGCGTTGGTGTTCCTGCATATTACAAAAAAATTGGCTTTGAAATCAACGGCAAAAAAGGACAATATGCCCGAAGCCGTTCTGGTTGCTATTTTTGCTTTTTTCAGCAAAAAATTGAATGGGTTTGGTTATACGAACAACACCCTGAACTGTACAAAAAAGCAATGGAGTACGAAAAAGACGGCTACACTTGGGGGCAGCAGGAAAGTTTGGAAGAATTGATTAAGCCAGAGAGAATGGCTCAAATTAAGGAAGAATACGTAAAAAGAATGGAAAGAAAATCAAAAGTAAAATCACCTTACCTTCTAGATATCCTAGATGATGCCGAGGGCGAAGGGTGTGCTGCTTGTTTTATATAAAGTATTATTATGGCTGTCGAACTACAAATTGACGCAGGTCGTCTCATCTACGGATTAAGCCGAATTGGCTATACAACATCATCCGCTATATGTGATATAATTGATAACTCAATAAGAGCCAATGCCTCTTTTGTGAGATTATTAATAGTTAAAGAAAGACGGGATTTTTCTGATGCAAAGAAAAATAATGTGAAGGAATATTTAATTGTTGATGATGGTAATGGGATGAATCGAGATCTTATTATTGAAGCTCTGAAACTTGGTTCTTCTGACGAGGATTATGAAGGTAAATCATTGTCTAAATTTGGTTTAGGCTTAAAGTCAGCAGCATTTTCTCAGGGAGACACTTTAGATGTTATAAGTTCTAATGGAACTGGTTTTTTAAAGTTTCGTGTCTCACTTCCTACTATTATTAAAACCAAATCATACACAGCGGAAGAACTAGAAATAGATGAGGCAGATAATAAAATTATTTCCGAATATTTACAAAGTGGTAAGGGCACGATTATTAGAATTGGAGATATAAGAAAGAACAATCATCCAAGTGTTAGAAACACAATTGATGAGTTGAACACAAAAGTTGGAGTAATTTACTATTACTTCATTAATGAAAAAGGTCTAAGTATTTTTATTTCAGATAAAAAAGTAATTGGAATCGATCCTTTATTTGCACAAGAAGCTAACGAAAATGGAAACTTGGACGAAAATACGTGGGAGGGTACAGAGGTAAAATGGATTGAAAAAAGAAAAGAAGTTACTCTTGATAATGAATTAGAAATAACTGCATTTATTGAAATAACTCAGTTACCTTATCCTCCAATTTTTAGAATAAAACATTTGGGGGAAGCAAAAGATGTTGAAATAAGGAAAAAATATCTCATTGAATCAGGGAATTACGGATTCTATGTCTACAGAAATAACAGACTCATTTCTTGGGCATCTCATTTAAATGGAATTATACCATATGACCAAGATTTTTATGCTTTTAGAGGAAGAATAACTATTGACAGTAGTGCAGATGATTTTTTTAATATTGATGTAAAAAAATCATCTTTAACATTATCAGAAGAAGCTTGGAAAGTAATAAGTGACGTTACGAGAGAGGCCAGAAACAAAAGCAAAAATGCTTGGCAAAATGCTGGTAGAATTAGAAGTGCAATTTTAAATAAAGATCCCAATGAAATTGCAAACAAGCTTCTAAACGAATATGAACAAATTGAAATACTTCCTGGAGATACTCTTCCAACAGAAGAAGCTGCAGTAGACAGACTTGGCCTTATTACTCAAGATATGGCCGAAAAAGTTAAGACTATTGTGAAAATGATGAGAGAGGATAAAGGCGAAGAGAAGGGGGATATTGAAAATATTTCTTCAGAAGAAAAAGAAGAAGCCGTAAAAGGAGAAATTAATCCACAACTATCAAAAATTTTTAGGGTAAGCTCTGTTCCTGATAACTTACTTTGGGAACCATACTATGATACAGATTTAGGTAATTGTGTGAGAGTTAATAAGCTTCACCGGTTTGCAATTTATATTTATGAGAATAATGCATCAAATCAAGACTTACAAATAACATTTGATTTGTTGATGTTGCAATTAGCAGATTCTGAGTTTTATGCTTATAAAAATATTATGGATTTTGATTATGAGCAAATAAAAAGCATTCTTTGGAATTTCAGAAGAATTACTTCCGAGTTTCTTGCTCATATGGTCAGAAAATTGGAAAATGAACTTCCACCAAATTACTCAAATGACAAATAATGATTCAGACCAATATATACAATATTCATAATGGTATTGGTGTAGCCTACATTTACATTTGGGTTTCAAAAGCCTTCTCTATTTTGTATGTCGGAATGACAAATAATTCCGCTGGACCGATTGGTAGGGCTAGTGGACATTTTAGTTCAAGAGGCACTTTTAGAAAAAGATTTATTGAAGAAAAAGGAATTGGAGTTGAAAAAGTAGAGGATATGATTCTACTGAGTTTTCCCTTGCCGAAAAAGCAGTTATTTATAAGTGAAGAAAGCTCATATAGAGAGTCTGTTGAATATCTCGTACAAAAAGAACTACAACTTTTGAGGGGAAAACTTAACCCAAGTTATGATGTAGTTTCTTGGCACGATAGATTCCCTAGAAGAACAGCAAATACTGAGGTCAAGAAAATTGCGAGTGAAATAATTGCAAATTTTGAAAGTGTATACAATGTTTTATAAGTAAGAATGAATTCAAATAATTTATATTTCGACTACAACTCCACCACCCCCATCGACCCAAGGGTGCTTGATGCAATGTTGCCATTTCTTAAAGAAAATTTTGCCAATCCAAGTAGCACTCATCATTTTGGTCAAAACATTAATGAGAAAGTAAAACAAGCCCGAGAACAAATAGTTAATTTCATAAATGCCGAATCAAAAGAACTAATATTCACAAGCGGCGCAACCGAAGCCATTAATCTTGCCATAAAAGGTATTGCTGAAAACTATTCAGGAAAAGGAAAACACATTATTACTGTTTCAACCGAACACAAAGCAGTTTTAGATACTTGTAAATACCTTGAAAGCAAAGGTTATGAAATAACCTATTTACCAGTTCAACCAAATGGTTTGATTGACCTTAAATATTTTGAAAAAACCATAAGACCAGATACAATCCTCGTATCTGTTATGTTTGTTAATAATGAAACGGGAGTTATTCAACCCATTAAAGAGATTGCTTCCACAACCCACAAAAAGGGTACACTGTTTATGACAGATGCAACACAAGCAGTTGGAAAAATTGCTGTTGATGTAGATGATTTGGGAGTTGACTTATTATGCTTTAGTGGGCATAAAATGTATGCTCCAAAGGGTATTGGGGCATTATTCGTTAGACAAAGAGGTAATAAAGTAAAACTTATTCCCCAAATTCACGGAGGGGGACACGAACAAGGTTTAAGAAGTGGTACTTTAAATGTACCAGGGATAATAGCCCTAGGCAAAGCTTGTGAAATTGCAAGTCAAGAAATGTTTGATAACCAAGTAAAAATATGTGATTTGCGAAACATTTTGGAGTCTCAATTATTAAAACTACCAAAAACATCACTAAATTGTGATTCAAATAATAGAATATTCAATACAACTAATATCTGTATTAAAGGCCAAGACGCTAATATCCTGATAGGTAGAATGAAAAACATTGCAGTATCAAATGGTTCAGCGTGTTCATCAGCAGTCATTGAACCTTCTTACGTTTTAAAAGCTTTGGGATTAAGTGATGAAGATGCTTTTGCTTCAATACGTTTTTCGCTTGGTAAATACAACACTATTGAAGATATTGAAACGGTAATTAATAAAATTAAAGAAGTAACTCAATAAAACATAGCCTATGCTGAAAGATTGCGAATGGTCACTAGATAGAGATTACAAAACAGGCTCTGAGAATGAACCCCTTCAATTTTATTTAGATGGTTTAGCCAATAGCAACGAGTTTAATTTATTGTTGGGTTACTTTAGTTCATCGGCAATTAATTTGTTATCTGTTGGTTTTGCAACTTTTATTAGCAAGGGTGGCAAAATGAGAATGGTCATTAATCATCTGCTTTCCTCAAAAGACAAAGAAGCTATTGAAAAAGCTAGTCAAGAATCTTTCAACAAAGTTTTTGATTTGACTGATGTTGTTTCTCTGGGTAAAGTTTTAGATGAATACGATACTCACTTTTTTGAATGCTTAGCTTATCTAATTGCCCAAAAGCGAATTGAGATTAAGGTCATTAAACCAAAAAACGGTAAAGGTATTGCACATTATAAATCTGGAGTTTTCAATGATGGAGAGGATTTTGTAGGATATAAAGCTTCTTGCAATTTTACCCTTTATGGTTTATCAGAAAATCTTGAGGAACTTGAAGCCTTTCTTAGTTGGGAAAATAGCAGGTCAACTAAACTTATCAATAAAGAACTAAGAATAGTTGATGATTACTTTACCGAGAAGGATAAAGATGTAGACTATGTGCCAGTAAAAGAAATTGAAGTTGTTTTAAAAGATAGATTTGGCAAGAAAGAAATCAACGAGTTGCTTGTACAAGAAGAACAATTACTCAAAAAGAAAATGAGTTTGATATCAAATCCCAAACTAAAAAAAACAATTAATAAACTATTTAAAGACATTGATATAATAAGAAGAACGCCAAGATTTCCCAATGGTGGCGAGCCTAGACCTTATCAAAAAACAGCCTACGAAAATTGGGTTTCAAATAACTACAAGGGGATGTTTGCAATGGCAACTGGAACAGGGAAAACGATTACATCACTTAACTGTTTACTTAATGAATATCATAAAACAAAAATTTATCGTGCAATAATTACCGTCCCTACAACTGCTTTGGTTGAGCAATGGAAAAAGGAATGCACTAAGTTTAATTTTAAAAACATTATTACTGTCAGTTCGAAAGAAAACTGGGATAAAAGTCTTGCCTTTTTCAATACAGCTTCAAAACTCATTGACACCTCATACATTGTAATTGTTACTTATGCCTCATTACCAAGGTCGAAATTCCAAAGTTATTTTACACAACTTCCTAAAGACACTATTTTAATTGCTGATGAAACACACAATTTAGGGTCAAAAGGTCTTTTAAGATTGCTTCCAAGCATTCACCTTGAAAAACGAATTGGATTATCTGCTACACCTCACAGGAAGTTTGACGAATCAGGCAATAAGGCTATTCAGGATTTTTTTAATGATAACCCACCATATATTGTTTCTTATACAATGGAAGAAGCATTAAAAATTGGTTGGTTGTGTAAATACATCTATCTCCCTCATATCGTAAAATTGACAGACCAAGAGATGGAAAAGTACAAGGAACTTTCCCTGCAATTGTTAAGAATGGGGTTATTTGATAAAGAAACTGGCACCTTCAGAAGCACTCCTGAAATTGAGAAAAAGTTACTTGAAAGGAAACGCATCATACATAAAGCAGCGAATAAATTAGATGCTTTTAAAGATATTCTCAGAAGTGAATTTGGAAAAAGAAAGAATCTGAAATACACTTTGGTTTATGTACCAGAGGGCATTGAAGCAACTTTTGAGGAAACGGACTTTAGCATTGAAACTGAAGATGAGAACAGGTTGATAAACGAATATACAAAAGCAATTAGCGAAACTGATGACTCTATAATGGTAAAACAGTTTACTGCAAATTCTACCAATCGTGATGAAATCTTGAAGAACTTTGAAGAAAGTAAAATTCACGTTTTAGCTTCAATGAAGTGCTTGGACGAAGGCGTTGATGTACCACGATCAGAATTGGCCATATTTTGTGCCAGTACTGGCAATCCAAGACAATTTATTCAGCGCAGAGGAAGAGTGTTAAGATTAGCTGAAGGGAAAATACACGCTACAATTCACGATTTAGTGGTGGTTCCCGAAATTGATCCTAGTGAAAACAACTTCGAAATGGAAAGAAACTTAGTTAAAAAAGAACTTGAACGTGTTGTGGACTTTGCAAATCTGGCAATGAATAAAACCGACACTTATGAAACGTTTAAGGAAATATTGGACTACTACGATTTGAACCTAACAGATTTATAAAACAATTCTTATGGCAAGAAAAGACGAAATACTCAAAAGTTTCCTTAAACACGAGTTGTTTGAAACCAAGTATGAGCTAACACAAGAAAATTTGCCTTCTACAGTTAGAGACGCACTCAATTCGTCCATACCTATAGTTAAGGCAATCGCTTTAATTGTTGAGACTCTTGACGGCACCATTTCAGTTACAGATAATGCACTTCGTAATCAAGTCACACAATATTTAAATGAAGCATTATGATTATCCGAAAAATTTTAATAGAAAATTATCTCTGTTACTACGACTCCAAGCCGTTTGAATTATCAGAGGGCTTAAATATTATCCTCGGTGAAAATGGCGAAGGTAAAACGAAATTCTTTGAGGCTATAGAATGGCTTTTCAATGGTGTTAATCAAGATTTAAATATGCTAGTTTCTGCAAAGAAACTAGATGAAACTGATATTGGGGATAGTTTTAGAGTTATGGTATCTATGACTGTCGAGCAATATGGCGAGAAAAGAATCATTAGCAGATCTTTCATAGCAAAAAAGGAAAAAGCAAACGAATGCTCTACTTCTAGTTTTATGATTGAAGGAATTGAAGAGAATAGTTCTGGGGAGCGGGTGCAGGTTGACGGGGCAGCGCTACTTAATAGAATATTTCCTTTTCAAATTAGAAAATACTCTATGTTTAAGGGGGAAGCGGAACTTAACATTTTTGAGAGTGAAAGTGCATTAGTAAACCTTATTAATCTTTTCTCAGAAGCAAGGTATTACGAAAAATACACTGAAAAAGGAGGTTTTCTAAGAGAAAAAGCAGAAAAAGCAGTTGAGGAGTCTTCTAAACTTGATAAGAAGAATGAGGCTCTTTACAAAAAACTTGAAGGCGATATTCTGTATTTAGAAAATGAGAAAGAAAAATATCAAGTTCACTTAGATGTCACATTAGAGGAAATTAGAAAAATTGAAGAAAACTTGCAAGAAGCAGAAAGACACGTTAGTAATGCTGATGCTTTAGCAACTCTGAATAAACGAATAAAAGAAATTGAAGAAAAGATTTCGTCTTTAAATAGTAGGATTGATGAAAATTACACTACTTCACTTTTTGATGAAAATTGGATATTAGTCAACTTCGAATCATTTCATAAAGAATTTTCAGAAAAAGTTTCCTGTCATAGTAAAAAAAGAAGAGAACTTCAATCAGAATTTGATAAACAAAAAGGAATAAAGGAAGGTATGGAAAAGGCTAAGGCAGAATTATTAAATAATGCTGTGCCATTACCTGTTGGTGTTCCTTCAAAATCTCATATGGAAGAAATGTTGGCTGACAAAATCTGTAAAGTTTGTAATAGGCCCGCAAACCCTGATGGTACAGTAGATGAAGTGAAAGCATATGAATTTATGTTGGAAAGACTTAAAACCTATCTAGAAAGTCAAGTAGCAGTAGATGAAGAAGAACAGTTAAACAATGAACCTCTTTTCAAATTTGACTATACAAATAGGCTTGAAAATTTGTGTTTAAGTCACGAGGATAACCTAAAAAATCTAAGATTAATTAGAACTAAAATCAAGGAACTCTTTGAATTCAATGATGAGCGTAAAAAAGATATTGCAGAACTTAACGAACAATTAGAAAAGGAAAAGAGTGAAAGAGAGCAAATATTAGGTAATTCGAGCCTTGCAGAGGAAAAATTGATTGATGTACTTAAAAATTATAATGCTTGGCAGAGAGACTTAAAGGTTCGAAATCAGGAACAGATTGAATATACTACTAAAATAAAAAATATTAATGAAGGGTTACGAGTTAAAAGAGACGAAAAAGATAAAATTGATACCAGTTCAGCAAATTCGTTCCTAATTAAAACAAGAAATATTTTAAGAGACATTGAAAAAGTTTTTAATGATACAAAAGAGAAAAAGTTTGATGATTTTATTATTAAACTTCAAACTAAGTCTAACAACTTTTTTAAAACAATTAATATTGATGCTTTTACTGGCACTATTGTTTTCAGACGTCGTAATAAAACAAATCGCACAATTGTTGAGGTTGATTTACAGGAAGATGGAAGAACATTCTACAAACCAAACCAGTCTTTGTTAACCTCAATGCATATTTCAATTCTTTTTGCAATCTCTGAATTAGCATCAGAAATCAAGGAAGAGAATTTTCCAATGATTTTTGATGCTCCAACATCATCTTTTGGAGAAAACAAAACAGCTCAATTTTTAAATCTGATTTTTGAAACAGAGAATCAAAAAATTCTACTAATTAAAGACTTCTTACACACTGATAAGGTCTCAAAAAACTTATCTATTAAAAAAGAATTCGAAAATGTAAGAAGAGATAAAGCTTTCTGGGTGAAGTTAGAAAGACCTTTTGATCCTATTAATTTGAAAACAATAAATACTCAAGTAATTACACTTTAAGATGAAGAATTTATTTGACAAATGGAAAACTAGAATTCCTAAATATAGTGAGATTCATATCGACTTATTCGAATCACTTTCAAAAAAGTATGGTGCTGAAGGTGAAAAGAAGGTCAATCTAGGAAAGCATTTCAGCACTAATTATGAACTATATACATATGCTTTTTTTCTCGGCCTTTACAATGAAGAATATGCCCCAATTCCTGATGGTGAAAAGAAAACAGACTTTAGCCATCATATCCAGCATTGGGGTAGTAAAACTACTATTTCAACCCGAAAAGACTTTACTAACTTACAAGAAAATATATTTATTGCTCTTTTAGCAAAAACTGACATAGATATTATTGCTCTTGAAAAAGGGGAAATAGACGAAGATGAAGCTGTAAAGTTATTAATCAAAACGATGGAATCATACACTAATGGTGGCCTGATTTTGATTAAAGAAAAACTAGATGAGAATCCTAATTATTTTTTACAACCAACTTCATTTTTGGATATGATTTTAAAAACTGAAAAATTAAAGAAATGATTTTTCAAAAAAATACACACTTGCAAACCGCTTGAACCCTGCGCTGCTGCCTAAGTTTGCAAGAGAGTATTTTTATCTATTTCACGGCTTTAGAAAATATCCCCTACTTCTAAAATAAAACTTGTAGATAGGTAGAATAAATGACAACTATAAAAAGCACAGGCGGTAACAAGGGGTGTAACCAATTTGGGCTGAATGAGTTACGGAGGCGGGTCAGCACGCAGGAATGTTCTTAACGGGGGATAAATCCCAAGCCCCGCTCCCCCAAACTGGTCACACCCCCAGCCGTTGTGTGCAAGTGTATGACGAAAGAATCTAGCAAATTCGGTTGGTTCAAGCAGATTGGGAATCTAAATAATTAAATCAAGAAAAAATAACGGAAAGAATAAAAAGACAGAATAGGTAAACAATTTTATTTTGCCCGCCCGCTTTGCGCCTGATGGGCGCATTTGAAAAAAGTGTCAGCACAAGCACCACATTTGCAAGCCCGCACAAGCTCATGCTAGACCAAAGGCTTGCAAAAGAGGTGCAAACGAAAACTTACTATTAGATGCTTCATTTGGAACAAATAATCAATTATAATAATTATGAGTTTAGAAGAAACCGATAGAACACAATGGCTAAGTGGTAAAATTAATTTTTATGACAGTGAAAAAGGCTTTGGCTTTATTAATTGCTGGGAAGACAATAATGATTATTTTTTTCATATTTCAAAGGTTAAATCAAAAGAAATAATCGCTACAGATTTTGTAGTTTTCAAGTTGAAGAAATCTAAGAAAAAGGAGGGCACATTTGAAGCATATAATCTTTACAAATTAACTGAATTTGAAGTTGATTATCAATATTTAAAAAAAATATTCATTAGTAATGAGAATGAAAACATACAGAAAATTTTACTTCCTAAAATTCAAATTAATGACATTTACGAATTTGTAGTTGGCAACTTAGATTGCGTTTTCGAAAACATTGAAAAACTTCAAAAATACCTACATAAATTAAAAAAAAGAATTATTTTAGTTGAGAATAACCTCAATGAAGCAGTAATATCAGAACTCTTTGAAAAACATTTGAATAGATTTGAATCAAATATTAACTACAATAAAATTGAGGCTGTCTTATGGTTAGAAGGGATTATTAAAAAAGGGCCAAACATACTAAACCTAAGCAATTTGTTTAATAATAGTAATGAAGACCTAAAACTTAAGATATTAAACAAATCTTCCTTAGAAACCAAGATACAAATTATTCAGAATTATTGCGAGACAGAAATTCCGTTAAATGTCTTCGAATTTATTACTCGTTACCTAACTAAAACATATAAAATTAGCGAATATGATATTTTAAAAAATTTAACAAATAAAGAGTTCTGGTCTGACAAAGACGAATATGTTATAATTGAAATAATAAATAATTATTACAGCAATAAATTAAATGATGAGGAAAAATTCCCACTATTTATTAAAGGATATATAAGTAATATATCAACGTCATTTCTAATTAACAGGTTCAATATTGCAGATAAAAACAACAAAATTTTAATACTCAGAAACTGTAGCCTTGATACAAAAAAAGAAATCATTAAATTGTATTCTAAAGAAGAGAATGCTATTACGGTTATGGGTTTTATTGTAGAATACTTAACCAGTTTTTATAGTAATCACTATATAACTTTTGATAAATTTAAAAATACTGAATATTGGGAGGATAAAGAAGAATATATACTTTATTCTAATAGTATTGAATACTATCTTGAGAATGCTGATAATTACAATAAAATACAACTTTTTTTAAATAATTACACAAACCAATACTCACTTATAAGTATTGTGGAAAATATTGACAATCTTACCGATGAATCATTATGTGTTATATTGTCCAAGTTAACTGAAAACGAAATATTAACTGTAACACATAAAAAGATTGAAACACTAATTAATCAATTGAAACAAAATTTAAATAATGACAATGAAGAAATATTGCAAATATACGAGCATTATGCTAGTAGGTTTTCCTATATTCTTAGAAGAATATATGAGAAGCAAAACACTGAAATCAATAGAGTTATAAAAAACGAAATTTCCAGCAATGCTCCATATTTACTTGTCTATAAACTTTGGCGAGAAAAACTATTAGAAACGCCTTCAATAGAATGTATTTCAACTATTTTAAATGAGCATTATTCAAATAACATCTCAAAAGAAATTGATTTTTGGCTGTCAAAAAATTTAATACCCAAAGACTATTTAATAGATTTATTACTCAAGGATATTAAAAGCCAACCAAAAATAGCCAACAGAAATGACTATTATTATTTGAATGACAGATTATTATATTTAAAGAAACTGTTATTTGATTTTAACAGTTCTAAAGATATAGTCCCCTCTTACAATATTAGTTTTTTCCAGTTATCTTGTTGGTTTAATGATATTTCAAATGATTTTAATTATGAGGTTTTCAAATCCATATTTGTATACTTGTCTAATGAGCATCAGATAAAATTTTTGAGAAAAATATTTAAACTTGCTCATTTAAACCTTTTTGACCTCACCATTGATAAATTAGACCAATTAGTAAGAATTGACTTTGACCTTTACTTATTAAGCGAAAGCTATCATCCGGATTTACCCCTAGACATTTCTGTTGACATAGTAATTCAAGCTTTAAAGTCCTTTAAGAAAAACAGCAAGTTCCTTCTTGAAAGCGAGTTATTAAAAATCTTTTTAACTGATATAAATACTAATAAGCATTACAAATTTAAGATTAAGGAATTTTTTGAAAAATGTGGCGGAAGAAGCATTGGTGAGATTAATTATAAAACTAATGGCACGATAAGTAAAAGGGAAGACTATTGGGAAATCGAATTTGACTATGATTCAGATATTGTGGAAAATGTCAAAAAATTACCTAAAAGGAGATACAATCCAGATACAAAGACTTGGATAGTCCCTTTGTCAGAGGAAATATCAATTAAAAATTTTGCAAAAGAAAATCGTTTTTTTATTGAAAAAGAAGGAAGAAACGATTTAAACAATATGCACTTAGCATCCTTTCCTAGAAAAGAAATACCTAATGGTATAACTTTCTGTGAGGGAAGGCTTGCAAAAACTAAAGATAATTATTTCAACAAAGAATTCTGGTGGTGTTTTAACAACAAGTGTTTTAATAATTGTGAATCAACACATACTTCTAATGAGTGGGAAAAATATACTTTATTAGACTTTTTAACTATTCTAGAATTTGATTTAAGTGATGGCAACAGATTAGGTGATTATATTGAGAAAGGTAAGTATTATCAGTTTATTTCATTAATTAACCGTTTTAACAGGCTTCTTGATAAACTTTACTGCAATGAATGCAAAACAGTACTTTACCCTGTAGAAGATTCCCATTTTGCTTATTATCGAGTTGTAAGATTTAACTGCACGAATAGTAAATGCAGCAAATACGGTGAAGAAATATACCTTCATCATTGTTTAAATAGTAAGTGTAATTCAATAATTGACAGCAGAGAATCTAAAAAATGTGAAAATGGTTTGTATATTTGTTCTAATACTGAATGTGGTTGCTGCTGCTCACATTCAATGCTTTCAAGAAGATTGAGCAACTTAGAACAAACAGGAGGCTATATACACCCACAACTTCAATTAGCCGTAAACAAAAAACTAGGACACCTTGAAAGGGGCAAACACTTCTGCTATAATTGTGGAAATGCAATGGAATCAGTTGGTAATGAAGTTTATCAATGCAACTTATGCAATATAACTTATAGCCTTTCAGCAAATAACTTTGATCGTAGCAATATCTACTTGGAAAGTGAAGGCACAGATTTTTTAATTGGAATTTCTGACATAGACTTTACGGATGATTGAACTGATTGATTTGCAATTAATTCTTAGATATTATGAATAGCAAAATAGTTGAAATAAGGGAAACAAATGGTATTTTCTGTTTAGTAAACTTGAATTATCCAGTAGATTCAAAATTATTTGAATACTTGTGTTTGCAAGATTACATCAAGCCATTTACTTCACAATACTTAATAAATAAAAATCTTGAAGTATCAAATTTAATTTTAGAAATCCCTACAAACAAAGTAGCAGATTTAGAGAAACTTATACTTGACTTTCATAGCAGCTCATTATAATATACATAAAGGCATAACAAAATCTTAAAATAAATCTAAATGGTTGATAAAAAAATCATTTCATTCTTAAATAAACATCCAGAGTACTCAAGAAAATTAGTCTCGGATAACTTTCCATTCAAACTAAACCACCTCAGAAACCATTTCAAGAATTGCTTTTATCTATAGTAAATGTTTTAGTTGTATAATTTTCAAAGCGGTCAGTTGTTATGCAAACAATAAGATCATCCCCCAAAGAACTGTTTTTAAATGCTTTATGCACAAAAAACCTCAAAGCACTTGAACAAATTTTAGAAGAGGATATAACCTACTTTGGGGCATCTAAAAAAACCTTTTTGAAACGAATTTCTTACATATTTGACCAACTGAAACGTGGAGGTCAAAATGGGGTTTTAAAGTTAAAACAGCATAAAAAACAGTATAACACCTATTACTTATATTCAAATGCTTTTAATGTATCATTCAAGTTTATAATTGAAGATGATAATGGCAAGCTATTAAACGTATATAACAACAAAAAGGTTAATTCTATTGAAGATGCAGAGGGAATATCTGAATTTGACTTTTATTTTGGCGAGGATGAAAGGGTTGGTTTTGAACCATCTGACGTTTATCTAGTAACTCTATTTGAGTGTATAAATGCATATAATGAACTGGAGAATGATAATGTTAACGTCATCTCCAGAGAGGATATTAATAATTGGCTGGGAAAACACTCGTTGCTATTTGATAAAGTTTATCCTCAATACCAATACTTCAAATTCAATGGTTTTCGATATCTGTATAGTATCTTTGAAGGATATTATGAAATTTTACTGAAATACGATATGATTGTAGAAGCATTAAATGACTTCAACAAATGTGAAATTGATGAGATTGATGACTGGTGCGAGCATTACAATAGACTATACTTTTGTGAAACAATGAGTTTTCAAGGCTTACCTCTAATAATTGACCGCAAAAATCGAAGAATAAGATTCCATAACAAATCAAATATTTACTTTTATGGTGATGATTTTTTTGCAATCGTACGTTTCAATGAAATCTTTTCAAGATGTTTTGACATAAGGGGAGAGAATACTTCATGGTATTAATATGTCAATATATCCTTCTCACAGTCGTAAGCACTTTTACAAGCCCCCACCTGCTAACGCTTTATCCAATGGCTTGCAAAACAGCTTACGCCTCTTCCCGCCCAGTTTGCCTATCGGCATTTTGGCTTTCCCTCGAAGAGATAAAATTGTTTCTGTGTATATTTGAAATAAAACAAATAACGAAAAGAAAAGAAAAATTGAACCAACCATTTGATAACGAAAGATTAACACCAGCACACAACATAGGGTGTATAAAATACTGGCATGCAGGCTGATACATGGGCTTTTAGGCTCGTTCTTGTCGGGTCTCGGTAGATAGCTACTCGTCTCGTTCGCCAGCACTTTACACACCCCTCACCGTTAGGTGCAAGTGTATGAATCCACCCACTGATTCAGATAAAATAAAAAATAAATGATTGAAATAATTGAATCATTTATGAGCAATGAATGAAAAAATAAAAATTGAAAATATTAAGATAAGTTCAGACTCCGTTTTGCTTTTTGATATGGACGGTACATTGGTTGACACGGATTTCGCAAACTTTTTATCTTATAAGAATGCAATTCAATCAGTTATTAATCAAGATATTGAAATTGTATTCAATCCAAAAGAGAGACTTAATCGCACAACTTTAAGAAATGTTGTTCCAAATTTGGCACAAAGTATATATGAAAAAATAATCAAAGAAAAGGAAAAAAACTATTATGAGCATCTTTCTCATACAAAGTTAAATCAATCTGTTGTAGACATTTTACTAAAATATTACAAAACAAACAAAACGGTTTTGGTTACAAATTGCAGAGAAGATAGAGCATTAATAACATTAGATCACCATAACCTCACAGACAAATTCTATAAATTGCTTTTTCGAAAAGTATCACAAAATGGAAATCCAGTTAACAAATATAAAAACGCAATATTAAGTTTGAACTTATCAACACAAAGAGTTATAGTTATTGAAAACGAAACTCAAGAAATTGAATTTGCATTAATTGCAGGAATTCCAATTAATAACATTTTTAAATATTAGAATATGACACCATTTACTATCGTTCAAAACAACTATTTGAAACAAAACATCAAAGGATTCTATCACACTGATTTTGGTGGAGTTGAGTTACCTAACAACCCAAATTATTTGTATAAATTAAAAAATGATCCACACCATAATTGGTCTGAATATAGAATTCAAGAAGCCCAACAGCAACTATTACGAGTACTGCTTAATGACTTACCTGACGTATTAACACAAGTAAATATCAAACCATTAACGGTTTGTGTAGTTCCTAGGGCTAAAGCTGACAATACATACCGTCCTAACCAACTTCTTTTTAAAGAAACAATTAAAAATGCTGTAAATCAACTAGGAAATGACTTTATCGATGGAACAAATTATATTGAAAGGCATACAAACACAAAAACAACACATCTTAGAAGACCAATGGATGGTTATGTTAATGATGGTTTAGAGCCTTATAAAGGAATTAGCATAGATACTTGCAATTTTTCTAGTAATATTGAAAAGCGAAATATACTTTTAATTGATGATATATATACAAGGACTGTTAATATTGATGAAGATATGATTCAAACTCTGTTAGATTGCGGAGCAAATTCAGTAACTTTCTATGCTATTGGCAATACTGTTTTCAATCACTAAAAAATGAATATGATGAAATACACAGAAAACACATTAAACATTATAACAACTAAGTCCTACAAAGGGATTGGTAGAGCTTGGATTATTAAATATTTAAGTGGGAATGAAAGTGTTGAGCATATTATTACATTAATAAATAGCAATTCAAAACAAGATAAAGTAATTACAATTAATGACTTCATACAAACTAGAAATCAAATAAAAGAATTAATAAATAGTTTAGGTGTATCTTGTGATGGTGTTGTGGCAATTGGTGATAATGAGTTTCCTAAATACAGGGGTACAGTTAAAGAAAGTGAACGACCAATATTTCTTTTTTATAAAGGAGATTTAAATTTATTGGATTTTGAAAATGTAAATATTACAGTAATTGGTCTACTTAATCCAGATGAAGCAATAGAAATTAGAGAAAAAAAAATAGTGTCAGAAATTGTAAAAAAGGGCGTAACAATAGTTAGTGGATTAGCATTAGGTTGCGACAGTATAGCCCACAAACAAGCAATAATAGGAGGGAAAACTGTAGCAATTTTACCTAGTCCGTTAAATAATATTATGCCAGCACAAAATAAGAATTTAGCAAATGAAATAGTAGAAAATGGTGGACTATTAATTACTGAATACTTTGATGAACATAAATCTTCAATGGATTTAAGTAGTAGATACAAAGATCGCGATAGGCTTCAAGCTTTATTTTGCGATGCAATAATATTGGCTGCAAGTTACGCTCAAGATTCAGCTGAAAGGTGGAAAATATTTAACCAAAAACTAGATAGTGGGGCTAGGCTTGCTATGGGTTTCGCTAAAGACTACAATATCCCACGTGCAGTTATGTATGACCAAAATCTAGACTTAAACAATCCAATGTTTGACTTAAATCGTCAATTAATTTCTGAACAAAAAGACATTACTATTCTGACTCAAAAAAGTTTAGACGAATTAATAAATAAAGTAAAATCTAAAAACTTAAAAATTAATGAAAGGACTTTTGTTCAAGGAAATTTATTCGACTAATCTTCAACACAATAAAAGACAAAACAATAAACACCAGCACCTAACAAGGGGTGTAGCTAATGTGGGTTGACATTGGAACTTCGGAGCGGGTTCGCCCGCTCGGGCGTTTTCGTCGGGGGACGAAAACGTAGCACGAGCTCCCACACTCGCCACACCCCCAGCCGTTGGCAACAATAATAAGACAGAAACTTAAACCTAAACATTAAATATCAGAATTATGAAAGCAAAAATGAGTTTAATTTTAACTGCTATGATTGCAGTTCTTTTGACATCTTGTGTCACAACTTCCTTTTATCAGGTTTACAAAGCTGTTCCGTCTGACAAATCGATTATAAAGGATAACTATTTGGTATATGAAGACGAAAATTGCAAAGTATCATATAATTTTTGGGGCGAAGGTGGAAATATTGGGTTTCTTTTTTACAATAAAACTGATAATAATATTTATTTGAATTTAAATGAAAGCTTTTTTGTTCTTAATGGAATAGCATACGATTACTTTAAGAATAGAGTTTATACTCATTCAACAAGTTCTGGTTCAACGACATCTAGAACTGCAACTGCATCAAAATCTGTAACTGGAATAAATTTTCTGGATTTATTACAAACTAATAGAATACAAGCAACAAGTGGCGTTGGTTTAATGACTTCTTCTGGTTATTCGATTTCATTCAATGAAGAAAAAGTTGTATGTGTTCCATCTAAGACTTCAAAAATTATAACAGAATACAACATAAACGATTATCTTTATAGAGATTGTGATTTGTTTAAATATCCAACAAAAAAACAAGTGAAATCAAAATCTTTCTCGAAGTCTGATAGTCCAATTATATTTAGTAATAGAATATCATATACTCTAGAACAATCACAAGAAAAGGTACAATTTGAAAATGAATTCTATGTTTCTGAAATATCAAATTATCCTGAAAGTGAAATGCTTGAATCAAAATACGATGAATTTTGTGGTCAAAAAAGTGCAACTATGACTAGATATTTTAAGAATGTTTCCCCTGACAAATTTTATATTAAATACACAAAAGGGACAGATACTTGGAAACACTAAAAAATTACAGTTGCCAACAATAATTAGAAAAAACCATATGATATGATAAATCGTGAGTTTATTGAAAAAAAGGAGAAAAACACTCTATCTAAGTATGCTTGTTTTTCTAAAGATTTTAACAACGAAGGCGCTCATCCTCTTAGGACACAATTTCAGCGAGATAGAGATAGGATAATGCATTCAAAAGCTTTTAGGAGTCTTGAATATAAAACTCAAGTTTTTCTAACAAATATTAATGATCATCTTAGAACAAGATTAACACATACAATAGAAGTTTCTCAAATAGCAAGAACATTAGCACAAATTTTAAATGTAAATCAAGATTTAACTGAAGCAATTGCTATAGGTCACGATATAGGGCATACACCTTTTGGACACGCTGGAGAAAGAGCCCTTAATGACCTATTGGAAAATTCAACCTATCTTTCAAGCATAACGTTCAAAGTGTTAGAATTTTAATGCTCTTAGAAAAAAAATATGATTTTGCTGGCTTAAACATTTCGTTACCTGTCAGGGAGGGTATTTTAAAACACACTAAAATGCCTGATGTATTACCTGAATATTGTAACGATTTGTATACAAATAAAAAGTATTCAATAACAATTGAAGGTCAAATAGTAGCAATGGCAGATGAAATCGCACAAATAACACACGACCTTGATGACTATTTAAGGCTTGAGATTTTAGATACAGATCATATAATACTTGATAAATTAACTTCATTAGTTCGGGAATTTCATCAAACAAGATATGGTCAAGACCCTTTTCCTCAAAATATTACATTAGACAAAAAAGATATATTGGGTATTAAGGATAAATTAATAAAATGTTACGTAGATTATTTAGTTTACCAATTAGCTTATGACTCTTTTGAGAATTTAAATTTAAAGGAATATCGGGCAATGGAGTTAGATGAAGTAGTAATTAAGTATTCAGATAAAATAGGAAGTGAAGTAAATAGATTTCATTCAAAAATGAATAAACTAATTTTCAATGATAACTTTAAGATTAAAGAAATGGATAAGCGTGGTAAATTAATTATTACCTCACTTTTTGATTATTATATTTCACGCCCTGAAAAAATGCCCAATCCTACATATGAAAAATTTCTAAAAAACAATAAAAGCCCGATTGTTATAGCTGATTATATTTCAGGAATGACAGACAGGTATGCAATAAGCCAGTATAAAGAAATGATTAGACTTTAAATTACAGTTGCCAACAAGGGGTGTAGCCAATGTGGGTTGACACTGGAACTTCGGAGCGGTTTCGCCCGCTCGGGCGTTTTCGTCGGGGGACGAAAACGTAACACGCTCTCCCACACTTGCCACACCCCCAGCCGTTGTGCAAAATTGTAGAAAAACACTCACATAATCAGTCTGATAGAAAATTTAACGACAAATAGTTTCCCTTTAGGGAAATATTATTGTATATTTGCAGAAAAAAGGAATGATTAAATTCAAAGT